>Ga0315270_10000194_pt1 | contig 35419 bp, 51 predicted proteins | sample C1_bottom_MG_FD_204932 | JGI IMG/M metagenome (GOLD analysis project Ga0315270, IMG submission 204932) | Sediment microbial communities from Yellowstone Lake, YNP, Wyoming, USA - C1_bottom | ecosystem: Environmental > Aquatic > Freshwater > Lake > Sediment | place: USA: Wyoming | collected... | reverse complement strand
CAGGACGTTCGCGTCGAGGTTGATTACGTCGAGAATTAATTTTTTGCAGTCCCCTCGGTGAAAGCCGATTTCAGCCCGGCGCATTATCACGCTGGGCTTTTTTTTAAGGTGGTACCATGACATCAGCCGTGTCAATCTGCTCAAATGCCTTGCTGCTGCTTGGTGATTCCCCTATTTCCAGCTTTGACGAGGCCAATGACCGCACGCGGGCTGTGTCAAACCTCTATTCATACAAGCGCAACCGTGTGTTGCGCCTGCATCCGTGGAATTGCGCATCAAAACGCGTGGTGTTATCTCCCGATGTTGACGCCCCTCCCTTCGACTGGTCCTATCAATTCACGCTGCCGGATGACTGGCTGCGCAATATCAGCGTTGGACTGAAAGGCTCAACGGATGATTTTCTGATCGAGAATAAAAAAATCCTGATGAATACGAATATCTGCCGGTTGCGTTACATATGGCGGAATAATGCTGAGGAAACTTGGGATGCACTTCTAGTTGATGTAATGACACAGGTTATGGTTGCCGCGCTGACCTACACAATCACAAAATCAACCGCAAAGCAGGCAACAGAGGAAGAGATTGTTAAAGCTGCGCTTAAGTTGGCGCGTAATGTTGACGGGCAAGAAAGCGCACCTGAAACACTTGGCGATTCTCCATTATTGGGAAATAGGTACAGATAATGAAATTCAAGGGGCTACAAGGTACATTCAGCGCAGGCGTGTTATCACCGGAAGCGATGGGGCGTGTTGATATTGCGCGCTATCCACATGCAGCTAAGAAACTACGAAATATTATTTGCCGTACGCTTGGCGGCGCACAAAAACGTTTTGGTATGCAGTACCTTGCTGCAACAAAAAATTCAGCGAATAAGTCCCGCTTAATCCCATTCATTATCAGCAAAGACCTTGCTTATATGCTGGAAGTTGGTGTTAATTATATAAGGGTGTTTTCATCGACGGGAACACCAATCGGCGCACCTTACGAAGTTGCAACACCATGGACAATTGCGCAAGTGCTAGAGATGGATTACTCAAGCAATGATGATGCAATGTACGTATTTCACAGTGCCGTATTCCCATACAGAATAAGATGTTTTACAGATACACAATGGGATGTATCTGCCGCTCCATTTACTACGTTACCATTCGATGAAATAGGTGATTATCCATCCACTATAATAACACTTTCTTCTAATACTATTGGCCCAGGAAGAACTATGTCAGCGGTTGGAGCAACATTCCTGGCCTCAGATGTTGGTCGCGCTGTGACATATAGCGGCGGATTGGCTGTCATTACAGGATATACAAGCACAATATTGGTGACTGTTGAGGTAAAAATAATTTATCCAAGCGTAGATATCCCAGTTAGATTATGGAATTTGGACTCTTCGCCACAAACAACCCTATCACTAACCGGCGCAGCTACACCCATTGGCAGCGCCATCACATTGACACTTGCAGCCGCTGGATGGCGGGTTAATAATACGATCGGGAAATATGTAAGAGTTAACGGTGGGTTAGTTAAAATTACAGGCTATACATCAGACACTGTATGCAATGGCATTGTGATGCGTGTTCTTACTTCGCTGACTGCTGCTCCTGCACTTTCATGGACACTTGAGGATTTTGTCTGGAATAGCCGCGATGGTTACCCGAGCACAGGGACATTTTACCAGCAGCGCATAGTTGCAGGTGGATCAACAAAATACCCACAAAAAATATGGGCTAGTAAATCAGGAGAGCCATTAGAATTTACACCCGGTGTAAATGACGATGATTCATTCTCGTACACACTATTGGGAGAGGATGATCAGGTCAATAAAATAAATTATCTGGTTTCCTCAAAACGTCTAACAGCACTGACCTACGGGCGAGAGTTCTCAATTTATGGCGGTATTGAGAAGCCACTTACCCCGACAAATATTCAAGTCGATCCATCATCTAAACATGGTTCTGCTATAGTAAGACCTGTGCAGGCAAATAAAGAAACGCTTTTTGTACAGCGTGCGGGTAAGAAGATTATCGCTATTGGAAATACTGCAGTAGATGATAGTGGACAATCAACAGATATTACAACACTTGCGAACACGATCACTGAATCAGGCATAGCCAGTATGGCATTTCAGCAGGAACCAGAACCGATAGTATGGATTGCGCTTAACAGTGGACGATTGCTCAGTGTGACGCTGGATCGATCGCTTGAGGTGATTGCATGGAGTGACCACGAGACAGACGGCGCGGTGGAATCTCTCGCGGTGTTACCATCGGGCGCAGAGGAACAGGTATGGATGATCGTTCGCCGCTCGGTCAATGGCGCGTTTGTGCGTTATGTCGAGCGCATGAAATCAAGCTGGTATCCTATTTATGGCACCGCTACCCCAAGCCTGGATGTATTCCCGCCAGGCGATTACCCCGTGGACTGGGGATTTCAGCTTGATTGCGCGATTACAGGCGATGATGCAGTGGGAAAAACGGTGTGGGATGTACAGCACTTGAAAGGGAAAACGGTGCGTTGCTTGGCAGATGGTGTAGATATGCCGCCAATGGTGGTTGATGTCGGTACTGGGCAAGTGACACTACCGCGTGCGGCCAAACGCGTACTGATCGGGCTGATGTACAAGCCTACTATTATCATGCTGACGCCCGAGGTGCAGACTGGCACTGGCTCTATGCAATCTGATGCGCTTAGTATGAATGAAGCCGTAGTGCGGGTGCACAATACCATCGGATTATCAGTGAACGGCGATCAGGTATTACCTGGCCGGATTATTGGCCCTACACAGCTTGATGTTGCCCCGAAATTATTTACAGGTGACAAGTCAATATCAACACTTGGCTGGGCCAAGGGTAAAGCAGAGATGACCATCACGCAGGACGATCCTTTCCCTTTCCATCTACTGGCTGTGATACGCTCTATTTCATCGAATCAGGGATAGCCATGACAACAACTTTCAGACCTGCTACAAATGACGATTTAGACTTGCTGCTTAATCTTGCAGTTGCGATGCATGCAGAATCGCCGCGGTATTCAAAACTTGAATTCTCTGCTGAAAAAATGATTAATTTATTTGTGAACTTGATTGAGCAGAAGCAGTATTTTATTCTGGTTGTTGAGCGAGATAATATTTTAATCGGGTTGATTTGCGCCATAATTGCAGAGCACTTCTTTTCGCACGATCTTGTCGCAACTGATTTGCTTGTATTTGTTACCAAGGAACACCGTGGCGGATCGCTGGCAAAAACGATGCTCAATATGTATGTTGCATGGGCAAGGGAAAATGGTGCGAAATTGATTCAAGCTGGAATATCAACAGGTATACATCTTGACCGGACAGCACAGCTTTATGAATCGTTCGGATTTCAAAAATGTTCAATAGGATTTGAGGTTAACCCATGTGCACAGGATTAGAAATAATATTGGCATCAACAGCGCTATCAATGGGCGGGCAACTGATGGCTGGCGAAGATCAGGCAAGGCAAGCTGAGATTCAGGGTGCCTATGCGCTGGATGAAGCGAATCAGACCGCAAAAAACATCCGTAAAGCAGGAATACGCCAACAAGGCTCTGCAAATGTCGCGCTGGCTGCCTCCGGGGTTAAACTCGGCGAAGGAACGGCGCTTGAAATAAAAAATACCATTGATCAAAATGTACAGCAAGATGCGCTCTCTGCCATCCTGAGCGGACAGCGTGCAAAGAATTCTGCACAGCGTGCGGCGGATAATGCACGCATGAATTCATATTTTGGCGCTGCATCATCGGTGTTGAGCAGTGGCGCGCAGGTAGCAAAGGGTGGTTGGGGAAGTAAAAAGAAAGGCCCAACACAACAGCAGATGATTGATGAACAGAATAGCGGATTTTAATATGAATATCCCAATCGGTAATTTTGGCAATGCAATCGCGGCACCCGCGCCAGCAGTAAATAGTTCGCAAGGAACTGGGCTCGCGCAATTTGGCAATGTGGGTATGCAGATAGGGGCGCAGATGCTGGAGGAACAGCGGGCACTGAATCGCACCAAAGCTGCAAATGATTTTCAGGATTATAAAATCGCTGTGCATACTGCCGGTCTTGATCTTGCTCCATCGCTGGCTGATGGAACATTAAGCGCTGCTGATGCGGGTGCGAAATACAAGGAAAAAATTGCTGCAATTCAAAAGCCGGATGCGTCCTATGCTGACCCAGTAACTGCTGAAAATGTTTCTCGTGGAATAATACAGGCCCAGGCGGAAGGCATGAACGCTATCCGCCCGATGATTTCGCAAGCGCAAGTGCTGGAGCAAAAATCGACCGTTGACCTAGGCATGGATAAGATTGGCAAACTGGCTGGATTGCCTGGTGCTGATCCAGTTAAGGAATTATCTGCACTTGATGCGTATGATGCTGATGGATTGAAGTCATACGGTAAGAACTGGGCAGCAAAGAAGCAGGAATTTCTTGACAAGACATGGTTCCAGGTAGGGCAATCAAGATTGCAGCAAAACAGCAGCAGCATGGATGCGCTGAAAGCAATCAAACAAGACTTGCAGAATACAACTGATGGCACCTATGTCGGTAAACTGGATACGAATCAGCGCACCGCCCTGATTGCGCAGACTGATCAATATATACACGGGGTAGTAATTGATGAAAACAATGCCCGTGTTATCGCTGAACGTGCGCAGAAAGAGCAGCAAGATAAAATCATGCAAGGCTACCTCGTTAGAACGGTAGCCGGTAAGCTAACTGTCGGTGAAGTTCTAAAAAATGATACGCTTGATTTTACCCAAAAATTGCACATGAAAAGTATTATCGAAGCGCAATCTAACAAGATGGACAGAACGGATGCTGGAATATTTGGCGACTTATTCCAGCGCATCCACGGCCCGGCTGATGCGAAAAATGCCATTACCTCAGCAGATCAGCTTTATCCGTATGTTGGCAATGGATTGTCAATTACGGATATGGCAAGACTGCGTGCCGAGGTAGATGGCAAAAACCAGCCCGAAGGGGAATTGCTTAAAAACTTTAAGACAATGGCGCAGGCGCAAATCAGCGGCTCGACAATGTTCGGCAAAGACCCAGCAGGTGAGCAGAACTTTTACCAGTGGAATGCATACTTTGATCAGGTTCTTGCACAGAAACGCAAGTCCGGTATTCCGATGCATGATCTGCTTGACCCAAAAAGTAAAGAATATCTGGGCTCAACAATTGACGGCTATAAGCGCGATTTCAATCAGCAGACCGCTGACTATGTGGCACGGTTCAAGAGTGGTACTGCTGTACAAAAAAATGCAAAAGGATGGGCATTGCAGACCGATGTCAAAGGCAATAAAGCCTATGTAAGCCCTGATGGCAAGCAATTTGAAGAGGTGAAATAATGGCGTTTGACTTGGCAACAGCACAACCTATTGCAGAAAATACAGCCCTGCAGCCAACAGAGGCACAAAATACAGGCTTTGACTTATCCACAGCAAAGCCGATAATAAATGATAATGAATCTCATATTGTAAATGATCTGGCGAAAATGTTTCCAGACACAATGCGCGGTCTAAACAAGGCAGCTGGTACATTTTGGAAGGCTCCAGCGCTGGCCGGTTCTATACTTCCTAGATTATTTGATCACGCTTTCGGCACTGATCTGACAACAAAATATTTTGATTACACAGTCGCACCTCTTGATGCTGCAATCTCACGCTCTGAGATTCGCCCTGATGCGGGGATTATTGGCAAGGTTTCTCACACTATTGGAAATATGGCGGGGCAGGTCGCAGAAATGTATCTGTCTGCACCAGCCAAAGCAACTGGTTCGGTTATGGCTGCAAATGAAATGTGGCCCGCTATTGCTGAGATGATCCGACATGGAACTGGTGCTGCTGCTGCGCCTGCACTTGCCAGCGCAATAGATGTTGGACAGAAAGTTTACGATCATACCAATGATGGAATGGCTGCATTCAATGCAGCAAAAGCATCATATCTTTCAACTACCGCAAATATAATTCTTCCGCTTAATATCGGCGGCAGCATGGCGACGCGTGTCGGTACGAGCTTTGCATCAGGCATTGCAATGGGCGAATTATCCAGGGAATATATGAATTCAAACATGCCCGTAGACATGCGCTCGCAGTACTCTTTCGAGGATATGCTTCTGAATGGTGTATTTGCGGCTGGTATAGGTGTCATAGGGCCGCGTGGTAATCCGGGCATGGCAAAGACAAAGGATATTACAAATGCCGCAATAGCCATAGGAGAGGGTAAGGATACAGAGGCTTTGACCGGTAAACTTAGTACTATAATGGAGAAAACAGGTATCGAACCGGGTAAGGTTGCAGCTGATGCAATGGCTGATCCAACAATAAAAAATGATTTGCTTTTCCAGAATCGACGTAGCACAGAAACAGAACGCCGTACCCGCTATGAAAGCATGTCTCCTGATGAAAGACTTCAGGAATTAATTGCTCATGACCGCAGGCACTATACCAGTGCATTAACAGGGATACCAAATAAAGCAGCGCTTGACGTTGCTCAAGAATTGCCGGTTAAGGTATTCGCTGACATTGATGGACTGAAAACCTTAAATGACACACTCGGTCATGATGCAGGTGATGCTGCTATTAAAGCAATGGCGAAACAGATTGAAAACGTAACTCAAGAGGTCTACCACATATCAGGCGACGAATTCAAGGCTCAGTTTCATACAGAAGCAGATGCCAATAAAGTAATGAATATCGCCCGTGATAGATTCATGGAGGAAGGGTTTTACTATACCGATAAAAACGGGAATCAGGTTCACAAGAAAGGCGTAGGGTTCAGCTATGGGACAGGAAAAGACTTTAAGTCAGCAGAAGCGAATCAGTACACAGATAAAGCCGACAGAAAAGCTCGCGGCCTCAGGTTCGACAGAGTTGATGCTGCAACGACTGGCGGAAAAGCGGACACAGGAAATGCAGGGAATGACATCGGAGCAGCAGCAAAATTACCTGGTGGAATACCTGATGCGACCGGAGCTGCAAGACCGGAGACAATAAAACAAATTGACACGCCAGAATTTAAGAGCTGGTTTGGTGATAGTAAGGTAGTAGATGCAGAGGGTAATCCGCTGGTTATGTACCACGGCAGCATGACAGCAGGACTCACTGAAATAACCCCAGGCAGAGATGAACCTGGGGCATGGTTTACGCGCAGCATTGAATATGCTAATAGCTATGCAAAAAGTCAGGATGGCGAGATTTACAAGGTCTATCTTAATTCAAAAAACCCGTTGACAGTAACATTTGACTATCGCAATAACAAGCTAAAGCCGTTTGCTAATGGGGAAGCGCTTGATTTCGATAATAACATTGATATTGTAAAGTACGCGCAAAAAAAAGGGTTTGACAGCGTGCACTTCCCAGATGGCAATTTCTCTGAAGAATCAGAGGCATGGGTTGTATTTTCATCATCGCAAATAAAATCCGCTACAGACAACAGCGGATTATTTGATCCAAAGAACCCAGATATAACTGATAATCGAAGAGTAGATTATGCAGCAAGAAAGGAATTTGACAAAGCGCAAGCAAAGCCGGCCGAAGCAGTAGACCCGCTGATCAGAGAATCAATCGACACTGGAATACCCCGCGCCTATATCCCCGCAGCACGTGAGAGGATGATAGAAAATGTCCTTTTCGGGACTGACCGCGAATTGAATGTTAATCAGGTGATTGAGAATCAATCACTCGGGCAGATCACTTCTGAAAAAGCCCCGAACCATATCAATTACAAATATGTTGATAGTCCCGAAGATGTGAAGGCTATCCATGCCCGTATTTCTCAGGTGTTTGAAAAGCAAATTGCTGAATTACGCGGCAAGGAATCATGGGACGCTACGCAAGCGAAGGCGATGGATATCATAAAGAATTCAGGGCTGAAGGCTGGCGGGGGAGACTTTGAAAATCTTGCTGGGAAGGCGATGGCTTGGGAGGCAATGGCGCAGAAAGCCGCTTTTGATGTGGCGGAGGCTGCCCGTAATGTCCGCGCTAAAGCCGCAGAGGCAACACCCGAAGATGACAGGGCGCTAGTTGTGGCAATCGAAAGCCTTGCATTTCTGCAAGCGATTGACCAGGGTAATGGGGCCGAGATTGCGCGCGCCTTAAATGCCCGAAAAGCTGCGAAGCAAATGAGTGATATTGCGAAGAATACGCAAAGCCTATTTGCGCAATACGGCCATGATCCGCAAGAACTTGCACGCATGATTGGGGAGATTGGCACCAAAGAAGGCATGGCAAAATTTGCAGCTGAAGCATCAAAGGCAACCACTTGGGAAAAGCTGGTAGAAGGGTGGAAGGCTGGAATTCTATCTGGTCCAGTTACCCATGTCGCCAACCTAATGGGTAATGGTACTTTTGCTACTATGCGTTTGCCGATAGATACAGTTGCTGCAGCAATCGGCAAGCTGCGTGGTGCACCCGTTGAAGAACGTATTTCAATCCATGAGCCGCTAGCTCGTATTACAGGCATGATTGAGGGGGCCAAGGACGGCGCAAAGATTGCGGCGGCAATGATAGCCAATGAAGATGCTTTGCAAGAGCAGGGTAAATCTGAATCATTCCGCCATGCAATTGATGGGGAAAAGGGTCAAATTATCCGGCTTCCATTCCGTGCGCTAGGTGCTGAAGATGCATTATTCAAAACTATAAACGAACGAAGCGAAGCCTATTCACTAGCAACACGGCAAGCGATAATCGAAGGCATAGATATTAGAACAAGGGAATTCAAAGAAAGGGTTGTGGATATAATGCAGAACCCGCCAACCGAAATGCAGCAAGCAATCGACACGGCTGGGAAACGATACACATTTAACATGGATTTAGGCCCCAAAGGCCAGGCTGTGCAAAAACTGGTTAAGGAATTTCATCTTGAATTTATGGTGCCGTTTATCAGGACACCGGGTAACATTGCAAAAGAACTGATTAGGTTGACACCATTTGCGCCAGCAGTCAAAGAATGGCGCACGGCTCTTGCATCTGGTGGTATTGAAGCTGACCGTGCAATGGCTGAAGTTCTGGTTGGTTCTGCAATTATGTCTACCGTGTTCGCTTTCGCACTGGATGGACATATCAGCGGTGCCGGTGATCCTGATCCGGCAAAGCGCAGAGCTCAGCTTGCTGCTGGCTGGCAGCCGTACTCTATAAAAATCGGTGATACATGGTACAACTACCAGCGCTTGCAGCCTATTGGGACACTGATGGGGATGGCTTCAGATATTGCCGAGGTTTGGGAGCACATGAATGATAGCGAATCGGATAGGGTGCCGAAAATGTTGTCTGTAGCTTTTGCCAATGCGATTACGAGTCAAACATTTTTACAGGGTATTACCAACGTTATGAATGCAATGTCTGATCCCTCACGCTTCGGGCCACGCCTGATTCAATCTTTCGCCGGGTCAACCGTGCCGAATATTGTCGCGCAACCGACTGCGATGCTTGATCCTTTCACCCGTGAAGTCGATAGCGTGCGCCAAGCAGTTGAGGCAAGAATTCCTGGACTGCGTGGCGACCTCTTACCAAAACTTGATATGTTCGGTGAACCAATACAAAGCAAAGAACGGCTTGGAATTGTATCTCCTGTAACTGAAACAACGATCAGTACAGACAAGGTGCGTACTGAGGCTGCTAGGCTAGGCGTAGCATCTGCGCTGGCACCGAAGAAAATCGAATTGTCTGCGATGGGTCAAAAGGATATAGGCAAGGTTGAATTGACTCAACAACAGCAACATGACTTCACCATACTATCCGGCCAGATGGCGCATGAAATACTGGTGCCAATTGTCAATCAACCGGCTTGGGACAATATGCCAGACATGGTAAAAAAACAGGTTTATGAAAAAGTGTTTCACAAGGCGCAGGAAGTTGCCACTGTGCAGGCAATACCACCAGAGCAACGGGCAACTGAAATGCAGCGAATTGCTGATGAAATTATGAAAAGGATTGAAAAATGACTCCTGATCAACTGAAACGATTAAACGAACTCAGTGAAAAACTGGCAGAGGTTGCCTTGTCTGATGCTGATCCTAAAAACTGGGTTGGGCATGGCGTTTTGCCGATGGACTTAACACAGGAAGACCGAGGAGATGCGGTATGGTGCCGCAAGGTTGCGCTGTCTACCCTCTCTGTTCTCGGGCGTATGGTGACGCTGATCACTCAGGCGGTATACCTTAAAGCACAGACAGAAATGGGCAGAGCGCCGCCAGGGGTAAAGACCGGTGAAGAGCGCTTGCTTGATGACGAAGTAAAAGCGGCTGAAAAAGAGGGTGCAAAGTTGCTGCGCGAATTACTTGACCGGGAAGCCGACAAGCCAAAAGTAAAAAAATCGGTTCATGGAAACCCCTAAAGTATCTTTCCTGACCTTTTTCCTGATCTGGGCTAAGTTTAAAGGCTGGGACGTACCCCTATTACACGTTCGGATTTGTGTCTGGATCGACGAATGCGATTCAAATGTGCGCGTGCTGATGGTGTTCCGCGGTGCGGCAAAGTCCACGATTTACGCAGTATATAAGGCATGGCGCTTATATCGAGACCGCACTCATAAATCACTAGTCTATGCGGCTGATGACAAGCTGGCCGGTAAACTGACCCGCGACACTCTTGCCGTGCTGCGCAGGCACCCATTATGCAAGGGCATGCTTCCGCGTAAGCCTGGCGCATTCAGCTTCTGGATTAACGGCTCAGATGATGCCCGTAATCCCAGCATGGAGGCGGTCGGGATCAATTCAAACTCGACAGGTTCGCGTGCGGATGCGGTGGATTTTGATGATATTGAAGTACCGAAGAACATCAAGACGGCTGATGCCAGGATGATGATCCGCGAAAAGATCGAAGAACCTACCCATATTTTGACGCCTGGCGGGCAGAAAACATACATTGGCACACCGCACACATATGACTCGATCTATACCGAACAGATCGAAGCCGGCGCCGCGTCACTGAAAATATCTCTATTTGAGTATGCAACCCGCTATGAAATTACGAACGTCAAGACGCGCTATTCTTTCACGCATCCAGTCGGAAAAGACGGGATTTACGTGCTATCTGGAATTGGTAAGTTTGGACGTATGCTGGTTGAAAAAACTGATTACCGGATAGAAGGTACAGATATTGTCTTCGCCGCGCCGCCGTGTGTGGTGATCGACATTTATAGCAAGTGCGTATGGCCAGAGCGTTTTAACCGGGCTGAAATTGAGGTACGGCGCAAGGGCACCAAGACGCTGAATGGCTGGGATTCTCAGTATATGCTGGAATCGAAGCCAATCGGAGAGACGCGGCTAGACCCTTCAAAAATCATTCCTTACCAGGTTGAACCTGAAATTCGGTATGCCAACAAAACGGCATCGATGTATCTTGGCAGCGCCAAAATAATGGGCATGGCTGCGCGTTGGGATCCATCAGCTGCCAAACTCAATAGCGACGTGTCAGCCTTTGCGGTGATTCTGCAGGATGAACAGGGGCGGCGTTATATCCACAAGGCCGCGCAACTCACTGGCGAGGTAGCAGAACTTCTGGAACATGGATCAGTTATCAAGGTGATTGGCGGCCAGGTCTGGCAGATTTGCGATTTAGTAGAAAAATATCATATCCCGCGGATCGTGGTTGAAACGAATGGCGTGGGCGCCTTCGCCCCAAAGTGGCTAATGGCCTGCCTGAAACAGCGGCACTTGATTTGCGGGGTACAGGAGGAGGCCGCTTTCACGAACAAGAACAAGCGCATCCTGGAATCTATCGAGCCGCCATTAAATTCAAATATGCTCTGGGCCCATGTTGACGTACTTGCTGGCCCGACATGGGATCAAATGAAGGACTGGCAACCAGACACGCAAAATCAGATGGATGACTACATGGATGCCATTGCAGGGGCGATTTCCGCTACGCCGGAGCGTATCAAGGTTGTAGTAAAGGATGATGACGGCAAGCAAAAAATAGTAAGCTGGCGGCCCAATACAGGCACGCACATTGCTGAGTTTTCCAGATAGTCAAGAAATTGCACGGGGAAATAACCATAATCACAAAAACGGAGGTGCACAACCATGACAGTCCCAGTACAAACAACGTTCAACGCTTATACGGCAAACGGCGCAACAACAGTATTCCCCTATGGTTTTAAAATTCTTGCGGCTGCTGATTTGCAAGTGCTGGTCAATAACGTAGTAACAGTGACAGGTTTTACTGTTAGCGGTATTGGGAGCGGAACTGGCGGCAATGTCACTTTCACAGTAGCACCAGTTAATGGTACTGTCTTAACTCTGCGGCTCGTGCCGATACTGAATCGGACTGTTGATTTTCAACAGTTTGGCGACTGGATCGCAGCAACTGTAAATAATGAATTTGACCGTATATGGTTAGCATTGCAGGCCGTATTTCAAAATACAAGCCGCTCAATCAAGCTACGAGAGGATACAGTAACGGATCAGGTGATTACTGAAACCGCTGCTGATCGCGCTAACAAAATGATTGGTTTCGACACGCTCGGTGCACTGAAATTGTTTGTGATGCAGACGGGAACATCACTTGTCAACCTTGCCGCATCTTCTGGTTCATCCTTGGTAGGCTTCATTCAATCTGGTACTGGAGCAGTAACTAGGACAGTGCAAGATAAAACCAGGGAATATGTTTCAGTTAAAGACTTTGGTGCTATGGGTGATGGGGCTTTAGTTGCTGGTGTATTAACTGGGACAAACGACACTGCTGCGTTCAATTTAGCCATCGCATATTGTGGTAAAACTAAAATTTTAGAAATCCCAGCTGGGATGTATATCGTTACGCCTGGCGCGGTTAACCCATTTAAGTGCTCAGTCTACGGCCCGCAGGCTACTATTATTGGTTCAAGCTATTCAGCTGACAATTGGATTGTTAATCTTAGATACGAGGGTGAATATCCTATTACTTACGGTTCTGGGGTAACTGAATTAAATTATTGGAATAGTTTTAATATATATGAAATTATTGGTTCTCCTGATAATACTAAAATCAATAATGGGGTTTATTGTTCTGCTCTTGATCAAGCCTCTATTTATATAAAAGTTATTCGTGGGTGCTCAAAAGGTATTTGGTTAGATGGCAATACCAATAATAACCATCAAGGCACAAATAATATTTACATATCACATTTATACGAGTGTGATATAGGTATATTGCTGCACACTCCATCTACTATCGGACTTTTCTGTGAATCAAATAGATTTACTGTTGAGTATATGTATGGGTTTACTACGGCCGCTATTTCTCTAGCTGGCGGCGGCACTACAGTTAAAGTCGATAACGTATTTGATATTATATCTTGTGGCCCAAGTTATCCAGGGGCGCATGGAATCATGCTGGATGCAAATTGTAATAGAAATAAATTTACAATTAGGTCGTGGGATGCTGGGGTTACTGGGGCAGGTAAATTAATTATTAGCGATGGGTCTAATAATTTATTCAAAATACCAACATTTAACGCAAGTCAAATCACATTCATAACTGGGACGAATATTTTTGACTGTATAAGTGACGTCAATGATGGTAACGGTCGTTCTCAATTGATAGCTAATGCAGTACCTTCTGTTGGTAAATATAGAGTAGGTGACATAGCATGGAATAACGCAGCAGCATCAACCAGTATCCCTGCATGGATATGTACTGCTGCTGGAACACCCGGGACATGGACACCCCTTGCTTTAGCAACAACATGGGCACCATGGACGCCAACTGTTACTGCAGCTGTAGGAACAATAACAACAGTCGGTACAATTGCAGTTAAATATTCTGTGATTGGGAGTACGGTATTCTTTTCAGGGTCAATAACGATAACAACAAATGGAACTGGTTCTGGGTCACTTAGTGTGACATTACCAATTGCTAATGGAGCAACAAAAGCGCAAGGATCAGGAAGAGAATCTGGCGTTACTGGCGCTGCATTAACTTGTTCAATTGGTCCAGGGGCTACTGTTATGCTTATTAGAAAGTATGACAACTCATATCCTGCGGTAGATGGTGCGATTATTGAAATTGGTGGATTCTATTCAATAACATAGTGAAAAATGAACGAAAAACGCACAATACCTGAACGCTGGAGCCTGCTGAAATACGCAAAGCTTACATTTTTCGGAAACACAGCAGCAGTGCTGGCAGCTTTTAGCGGCCTTGTTTGGATTGTTCAATGGGGAATAGGCTTGTCTGCCGCGCAAGCAAATCAGGTGCTGCAAAGTGCCTATATCGAGCGTGTTATTTTAAAACAAAATGAAATTATTGAAAAACAGAATTCATTGATTGAAAAGATTGATGAAAAAGTTGTAGAGTCAAACAGAATTACCAATATAAATAGGATTGAATATCTTGGGCTTATCGCCAGTATCAGAATAGAAAATAAAGATCGTAATTTATACAGCAATGAAAAACAGGAACAGATATTGAATGAAATCAGAAAGATTAGAAAGTGATTTTGAAACAAGAAGCGTTGAATTATTCAAGGAGCTAACAAATGGCCTCAAAAAGCCTGAAAGATTTATTGCCACAAGTACAATTGAAAGCGGAAGAGTTTATCCAATTATGCGCGGAGAATATGATAGATGTATTAATCTACTGCACACTAAGAAGCAAGGAGGAGCAAGATGTTTTATATGCTCAAGGCAGGACTATTAGTGGCAAAATCGTTACTAATGCTAGAGGCGGTTATAGCTGGCACAATTTTGGTCGTGCTTTTGATTTCGTGCCTCTTATTGCTGGTAAGCCTCAATGGGATAATTCAGTATTGTATTCACGATGCGGAAGGCTTGCAGAAGAGATAGGTTTGGAGTGGGCAGGAAGATGGGCAGGGAAATTGAAAGAAACTGCACATTGCCAATTGCGAGAAGGCAAATCACTAGAACAAGAAAGGAAAGATCATGGAATGGCTTAAGGACTTACTAAATGGACTTTGGAGCGATTTAAAACGCGCTTATGTATCTTTGACTATCTGGGTTAATAGCGTAGCTCTGACGCTGATTAGTGCCCTTCCATATATACAAGAAAACTTTCCAGCAATTCAGAATTATATTCATCCAAACTTTTACAAAAACGCAATGGGTATATTGATTGTCCTGAATATCATCCTTCGGTTTAAAACAAAATCAGCTCTACGTGATAAATGAACCGCACCATAGCTGAGATACTTATTCTAGCCATCATAGCAGGCTCATGGTGGTACTTTAAGCCATCACCCGCACCTGTTGGTCAATGGACTGAACCAAAGCAATCCAAAGAGCTTAAAATGGTTCCTACTGAGGTTATCCAAGCCAAGATACGGATATTCAAACCAGAGGCCAAAGAAAAATTACAGTTGCCGGCTGAGATTATCGCTAATAAATCCGTGGTAGTGGTATCTTCACGGAGTATTCAACCCAGCGAACGGCCAATTACGGTAACGACAACACTTGACCTTAATACTAATGCTTTCACTACACTGCAGCGAATTGAGCCATACCCATTTTTTGCAGCAAGAAATACCAAAGAGGTTAAAATTATCTATGGGCTAAAAGGAACTGAAAGAATAGGTATCCTTCAAGGTTCATGGGAACTTGCTCAGGTAAAAGGCTTTAATCTAGGAGTAACAGCCAGTATTGCTACTGACTCAACAAGTATCATCGGAGGCTCATTGTCGTATCGCTGGTAGATTATAAGAAATTTATGTCGTCTATTCTACGTTAGAACTCTCTGATTTATACCACAGCATCATGGCTAAGTTTGCCACATCGACAGCCTGCTTCCGGTCATACTCTACAAGGTTCGCTTTATGTAGTAATCGGGACGCAATTATTGATGAGTACCCGTTGACATTCCATCCTGACCAACCTGCAGCTGCTTTTTCTGCGAGCTTCACCTTCATGTGTGCGGCGAAAACATCCACAGCCATATTGAGGGCTGAAAGTTCGAGTTCTAACCTTGCGTTCAACTCGGACTCGCCATCTGCTGGCTTGCTAGTTTGTTGTGGTGCTGCTATCGTTTCATTTGTCATTGCTATTTTCTCCTTCAGTTAATGGCAAGCTGGTTAACTCTACGTTGGACGCCTTGATTATTCTCTCCGCATCCGTGTATATTTGCTCTACGTTGCAACGCAAGCATGATGCTGCTATTCCGATGCAATCGCCGCAATGTGCTTCATGTTTTGCAGGTAGCCAGTTATCTATCCATTTAGCATAAAGTTTCTGTAACAGTGCATCATCGAAATTCTCTATAGACTCATTTTCATTTGTCCACGTCGATAAATAAATCATGTATGCTATGGCATCCAACCCTACATTCAAGCGGGACTGCCCCTCTACGTGTTTTTTGTCATTCACTTCAGTCTGATTATTCATTTCTCTGTTATCCTTTCTCTATGGGGCAGCCCCTTAATTTATCGTTGGGCACTGCATATTTATGATAATCCTGTTCGCCGGTTTCCTTATGTTCAAGGTTTCCATTTCTCGCTGTTTTAAACATCCCGAGAGGTAAAAATGTTCGCGCAAATCGCCCGTGCCATTTACCATATTCAGTCGGCGTACCATCATAATATTTCTCCGGCCCACATGCGCTGCACAGTCTCATGGCCTTTTTTTCTTCAATTCCTTCCCAGTCGTAAAACTGTGCAAATACTTCTGGTACGCTTTGCGCCGCGAGTGCTGTATTCTCTGCACACCCGCAGTTATCACACTGAAATAAGCTCATATCATCCTTTCATTGCCAAACCCGGCGGTGAAGCGGGACTGCCGCAGAAGCGCGTCAGCCCCTTACCTCTACGTTGGGTATCATGCTCTAGGCTCATAGTCTGTGTGGGCGCCGCAAAACGGTATAGCCATGAAACGCTCATAAAAATACTTGCTATGGCAAGATTTATCTTTGCAAGTTTTGCATGAAGTGATACCCAACCCACCATTCAAGTGTGACTGCCCCTCTGCGTCTTTTGTTTTATTCAATTCGTCATCAGGTTTCATTTCTCTGTTATCTTTTCTTTTATGGGGCAGCCCTTTAATTTAACGTTAGGCATCGTATTCTTTTAAGATGTACCAGCTATCCTCGTGTCTCTGTCTGCCCCCACCTGCTAGTACATGATCTGCGCCGCTCTCGGTTATTCCACAGAACTTTTGTATTTGCGCAGACGTTGGTTTTTTTGCAAATACCCCTTCAAAGACCTCACCATGCTGGTCGTAGTCGTTGTATTCGCTTGTCAGAATCCACACTTTCATATACCTACCTTTTCGTAATTTGCCTAACAGTTACATCAACCAGACGTAATATCGTCGGGGTGTTGCTGCTAATCGGTGCGCCTCTTATCTACACGTTAGGCCGTTTGTTCCAATGTTCAATTGCCTCGTTTTCGGAATCGCAAAATCCGCTGCTCGCTCCGCAATGCGGGTTCATGCATCCGACGTGCCAGCGGCCATTATCAGGCGCTTGTTCTGGTTGTGGTGGCCCCCATGAGTTAGCGCAAAATGGGCAATCTTCAATCGGCACTCCGGTTCTATATTCATACTTCATGGTTATCTCCATTTAGGTCTTGATCATCAAAGTATCGCTACCAGCGCACAGGCCACAACAACCACAAAAATGCAGCCCCAGCAGAAATAAATAAACGGATCAGTTCTCATGTCGCAGCCCTTTCTATCCACATTTTAGCCTTGTCGTAAAATTCAGAGGGTAAGGTAGCAAGCGTGCTGACTTCGTGGCCTAGTGCTTTGCCAGCGGCAGCCAGTAAACGTTCTTTTGCTACGCCCTTTTCAGCCAGGGAGTCGGTCAGGAAAATGACCTGATCCACGGTGATGCACTCAGCCGGTGCTATATTTGGTACTTTCTTGGCTCCGCCCTTTGCCCATTCAGCGATCCGCCGGCCTGAATCCTCGTTTACCTGCTGATTTAGCGGGAATAGCGCGCGATGTTGTTCCTGTAACTTGATTGGCTTCGGGATGCCTGGCGCGTCAGCGGTGAATAGCAGGCTGGTCGTAAGTTCAAAAGGAAGGGATTTATCACACACGGGAATCCATCCATCCAGCCCGGTCAGTGATTGTTTCGCTTGGATGATCATCTTTTTTGTTTCAGGGTCGCGGGTCATTTCCACTTTTTGCTCTGCGCGAAAGCACAGGATCAAGTGGGCGCGCACCTGGAGCAGCGATTGCACCATTTTTTTATGGGCCATCTTGGGCTTGATCCACGCGGCCATCTTAACAGCTTCGCGCTTTTTCCAGTCGTCGCCTGCCATGCGGTTAAGCTCCTCTTCCTGCCAATCCAGCACTCCACCATCGCCTGCCCAGACCAGCGATGTGCTGTCCACCACGATTACCGGATAACCGGCCTTGTCGGCTGCGTGGATTGCTTCGGTGTAGGCTTCCGGCCTGAATGGCGGCGCAAGGTCGCCATGATCAAAATTGAACTGGTCGGCATAATGCTTGGCCCTACCCGCCTCGGTATCGATCACCGCGAAAGGACGATCTCCGCATATTCCGCTGGCCAGCCGCATCGCGGTGAATGTTTTTCCCGATCCGGTGCCACCAACCAGGCCGATCAGCAGCGCCACGTTTTCACGTTCGGCTTTTCTGAATATGAAGCTCATAGTTCCCCTGCCTTTGCTACGATGCGTTTATGCAGGCTCAATACTGCCTGCTCAATGCCGAGAGCAGCCTCATGGCCTGCCGGCGTAGACATTGCCGGGACGGTGAGCGCAAGCAATGAATCCGCATAAGTCAGCATGCGTTCCTTGTCAGGGGCGGCAGCGGCGCGGCGTTCTTGTTCGAGGACCGCGGCTTTTTCTGCATTGGCGCGTGCTGCTGCCGCGCTTAATTCAGCCCGTAATGCAGCCGCTTCCTGTTCCGCCTTTACCCTGGCAGCGCGCTCTGCCGCTTGTTGTTCCTGTTCAATTTTGCGCTGTGCCTGCGCCTTTTCTTCTTCGGCAGCGCGTTGTAGTGCAAGTTGCTTTTCTTTTTCTGCATTCGCTTCAGCCTGGATTCTGGCGGTTTCGCGTGCCGCTTTCTCTGCAACAGCGCGTTGCTCCGCTGCCTCTTGCTCTGCCTTAACCCGTGCGGCTTCACGCATTGCATGGACTTCTTCCTGTTCAGTCACAGTTTCGAGCGCGGCGCGAAGTTCTGCCAGTGAATTTTTTTGCTTTTCTGCAGCTTCTTCGCGGCGCTCCTGGAAGCTGGCATCAACATCGATTTGCGATATGTGGTCAATCTTGCGCTGAATAATTTTTGAATCATCACCAAATTGCAGATTCGCATCCAGCGCAATTATGCGCTCTTCAAGCGCTGCTTTGCGATTATTTTCAGCATCGATTTTGGCCTGCTTTTCAGCTTCAATTTTTGAATCCCATGCGGCCTGAATAGAGTCGAGCCGTACCTCCTCTGGACGGATCAGGTCGATCAGTCTTTTTTCTTCGGCTATAATTGCCTTTGAAAATAATTGCGCATCTTCGCGGGCTTCTTTGCCGCGTTTTTCCAGGTTCGTGCGAGTATTACGCAGCACCATCCGGCATGACTGCGCTTGCTGATAGCCAGCATTATTTTCGATGGACTTAATGTCAGATGATTTTTTTGCAAGTTCAATCAATTCTGCATCGTTTCCTTTAAGCGCAAGTGCTGCGCGTTCAGGGAGAGTCAATTCTTGTGTCATTTTCATGCTCCTTGGGTTAAAAAATTAATCTGATACTTTTCCGAATAGGAAATTTTCCTTCGCACCTGGCGCATGCGGATCGTACAACATAAGCCCACTTTCCATTTCTGCCGCTAGTTCTTCAGCCTCTGCCATCACCCAGGATGCAGGGTCAGGGTACATAATGCGCGAGGGATAACCGGGCCATGTATTTGTGCGCAGACATTCCACCCACTTTGTCATTGCGGCCTGCACTTTTAATTCCCCGATTTCGAGATAGACGGGCGGCATGCCGACGAAATAGCAATTATACGGCGCGTCTGTTTCCTGCACGAAAAACACAAAGTCAGGATCATTGCCAGTCACGGCTTTAACCCCGCGCTTGTAAAATGCTGCCTGCACATCGTAGCCATTGCCGGGTATCGCACGCATCCAGGCCACAGGGTTTTTAATGTCCGTAGTTTTGTAATCAATGATCAATGATCGATCGTCGTGCAGCCAGTCAGTCCGAGCGCGGCAATGTGCACCGGTTGGGTCGATCCACAATATAGTCTGCTCAGGTTTTCCCTGCGATAGCTGCAACCTACTCAGATCAGCGCAGCGCGTAATTGCCAGCTTGGCCGATGTACACATATCCTGAACTTGCTGATACTGGTCAGGCAATAGCGGTGTTTTTCCCAGCGCATAGGCATCATCCCTTGCGGCCTGTGCGGCTTTTGTGCGCCAGTCTGGAAAGTCGCATACGGTTATGATGTCTAGTCCCTCCAGCAGCGCAGCATGCGCGGCGGTGCCGATGTCAAACCGGCCCGATTCTTTGGGCTTGTAAGCAGCATTAAGCCGGGGGTGCGCCATCATTGCATGCGATGGCGTGTTATTTAGCAGAATTTTAGATAGGCTGCATGAGAGCGTCGGCACATCGCCCAGATCGTCAGCATGATACTGCTCTGACGGGATACTGAAGATTCCTATTTTCATTTCTTCACCTCGTCAATATCGCTGCATGTACACTGTCCGGCCATTAGTACCGCGCACTTAGCCAATAATGGATTAATCATTTCAGTTTCAAATTTATGCTGCCATTCCAGAAATGATTGTGTTGTTTTTTTCAACATCTCCAAGTACTGCTCAAGCATTGCAATTTCAGTAATCGCAGTCTGCGTATCATCGGGACAATAAATTTCGTTTGAACGATTACCGGCAATATTTTCTGCAAAAAAATGGATTTGATTTACCAACCATTGCGCAATTGATTTGTCCAATGGCTGCAAAGTATTTTTTTCATCGTCAAGCATTGAGGCGAATTCTGCTGACTTTTTTGCAAGTTCGAATTTTGTCATAGCCTAGTCCAATCCGTAAAATTTTAAAATACATGAATAACCGTCGAGGAACGGTGTAACAGGTGATAGGCTGGGAGAGCGATACGGGTCAATCTTTTCTTTTGCTCGTAAAGCACGCTTGCCCACGAGGTCTGCATCCTTCCCGAAATAACGGTATTCATAACGGCTACCGTTATCAAAAATCTTTTCCTCGTACACGGTAGCATTTTCAATTATTGCAACTTCTGTCATATAGTTTTTCATTTTATTGCTCCTTTGATTACGTGGCGTTTAATTAGCGCGGATCAGTGTGTTGCGTTATTGCAGCCGCATTATGCGTCCCCGCATTATGCGCTGTCAACATAAATATGTTGCATTGCATAAAAAACATGTTTATAGTGCAGCTACTTTCAGGAGGTTTAGCAATGACAATTATTAAAGTAGTTCCGATTCACCCGCGTTTACTAATCGGTAAGCTGAGTAAGGCAGGCTATTCACAAGCCTACATCGCGCATAAAGTAGGGGTAACACAATCAACCATCAGCCGATTGTCATCAGGCAATGCTCCGGACTGTGCATATAGCCTGGTCGTAAGCCTGCTCAAGCTCGTGGTTAAACATAATCTGGAGTGATCATGCAACCATTATTTAGTCGTAAAGCAGATAGACAAAATTCTTGCATTGCACATGGCATATTTACAAGTCATAATTTATTTGCGAATGTCTGGTCTAAGTGTCCAGTATGCTCAAGCGAGCAGAAAAAAGCAGATATTGCTGCCCAGCTTCGGCAAGAAGTAATTAAGCGCGGTGCAGAATGGCGGCGCAAGCTGTGCATGGCTGCGATCCCTGAACGTTTCGCAGGCCGGACACTGGATACCTATCGCGCCGACAATGACGGGCAGAAGCGCGCCCTATCGTTCTGCAGGACGTATGTAGCACAGTTTGATGAAGTGCTCAAAACTGGGCGCAGCGCGATATTCTGTGGCAAGCCTGGCACCGGCAAAACTCACATGGCGAATGGCATCGCAATCGAAATTATGAAAACTGGCAAGTTGGCTCTGTTCATTACTGCCCAGCGTGCGATCCGGCGTATCAAGGATTCGTGGGCCAAGGATTCTGTCGAGTCGGAAAGCGATGTAATCCGACTGCTGGTCAGTCCTGATCTGCTGATACTGGACGAAATCGGGGTGCAATTCGGCACTGAATTTGAGCGCAATCTATTGTTTGATGTATTAAATGAGCGTTACGAAAAACGCTTGCCGTGTCTGCTGTTATCAAATTTTTCAGCTGATGAAATTAGGCCTATACTTGGCGATCGGATATTTGATAGGCTGCGTGAAGATGGTGGAAAGTGCATTGTTTTTGATTGGGAATCAGGTAGGGGAAAATTATGAGTTATCAAAAGACAGGAAACCAGAATGGTCGCCCGCTATCCGAGCGTAATATTAAAATAATTGCGGATTCAAAACGCGGCATGACCTCAGCTCAGTTGGCAGAAAAATACAATATATCGAAAGGGTACGCGCAAAAAATATCAAGCGAATATGCCCGCAAAGAAAAAATCAAGAAGATAAAAATTAACAAGGCAGGATTAGGGTTATATGTTGAGCGTGACTTGGAGATGCTGCAACACATGCAATTTATTTTAAAATCAGTGCCAAAAAGTTGCATCCACACAATAAAAGAAATTGATAATATCCGCACAAATAAAAGTTACATAAAGCAGCGGATTGTTGGCGCTGAATAAACAAGGGGACGACATGCGAATATTAATCATCTGTTGTACGTTATTTTGTTTTGACGCGCAAGCAATGGATGCAAGCCTGATGGTTGATATTATCGAATGTGAATCTGGTGGTAGATATAACGCAGTTGGCGATGATGCAGATGGGCCAGGCGGTATCAGTGTGGGAATTGCTCAGTTTCAAAAAGCAACATTTAATGAAATGAAAGTACTGGCAAAAATGCCGCGGCTTCGATGGAAAAATCCGATAGACCAGATGCGTTTAATGGTGTGGATGCTAGACAATGGATACGGGCACAGATGGACTTGCTACCGTAAACTGATGGCAGCGAAGCAGAAGTAAATTAAGGGCCGCGCTTTTGCGGCTCCCGCTTCACCGATGGGTTAAAGCGCAACTTTACAACGGAGAGACTATGTACCGAAGCGAATGGATAGGCAATATAGAAAATGAAAATGGAATTGCTAAATTTAAGATTGAAGGGATGGATTTTTCTATTCGACTTCAATGCTTCGCTGATTACCACATGTTGAGCAATGCGCTTGATTTGGTATTCAGCCAGGGCAAAGACATTGCAAAGCAGGCTATACGTTCCTGCGTTATAAGGGCAATGGACAATACAAAAGTTTAACATGCGCTCTAACGTAGAGTTAACCAGCCGCCCCGCTGTTGGGCGGTCTGGTTGAACGCCGGGTTAGCTCGGAATGATAAAGGAGATAGCTGAATGTCAAAACTTTTTATACCACCACCAAGCTTGGAAAATTTAATTTCATATTTTGTCGAATGGATTGCAAAGAACATGAGAGCAAGGGTAACAATTAATGTTTACTGGCATGATGGAAAACATTTTACAGAAGAATCAGATGGCAGGGACTAACGTGGAATTAAGCGGGCGCGAGGAAAAATTATGACTGAAGGAACCACGTTAAACGCGCTCCGCTTGAATGTAAAGTTAGAGCGCGAATGCTATCAACCGAAAGGCGGGATGTGCGCGACATGTATATGGGTAAACGCAAATTGCAGCCACATGGAGTTTGAAACAATGCCCGTGATCGGCACAACTACGGAAGGGCAAGTGATTATCCGGTGTACTGCATACTTGCGCCCTAACGTAAAGTTAACCATCTAGCCAAGCTTTATCGGCTAGTCCCGCTGGATTGACTGGTTATGCCCGTATTTCGATGAAAATATATTTTGATTTAGGTATTGACGATAATTAAATAACAGGCTAGACTGTATTCATGGTTAGCGATTGGCGCGAACCGAAAACAGGAGCAGCGAACATGGCAAATACAGATAGTTGGAAATCAGCAGGTACATTGCAATACAACCGCATGTTGCGGGCATACCTAGATCGCGTAAATTCCGGTGTTGATAGGGGCGATGATGAAATGACGTTTGCAAAAATCGAAAAAGATTTTAAATTTTTGGTAGCAAACCCAATTGACTACGAGCAGCGCGCCCGTGATGAGGCTCAGGCAAAACGCGAGGAGGATGGGGAATGAAAAACTACACAGCCCAGCAAATAACAAAACATTTTGATTCCGTGTGCGAGATTGACCGCAATAACTATTGCAACATGATGGCTCTGGCGCACCAAAACCATCGGGTTGAAATTGACAATGCGGAGTACACGGGCAGCTATGGAAACATTTTAGCTGCACGAAAAATTGCGGATGAAAAATTGCAACTCGCAATTGATGATGCAGTATTCAAACTAATGTTGGCTCCGGTATCTCAATGAGCGGCGGGAAACGTGATGGGGCTGGTCGCCCCCCAATTGACCCGCGACTGGTCAAGGTACCAGTAGGGTACAAATTGCCCCGCTGGCTAGTGGAATGGATGCGCGTCCAGCCGGAGAGCCAGGCTGTGCTGATCGAATCTGCTTTAAAAAAGCAGCACAAATTGAAATCGCCCTTGCAACAATAGTGGATATGGATTAGATTTCAGTTCTGGCCGTCAAAATGCCCAAACGAAAGAAAAAAGTAGAATGAATCTTTTACGAATCCCATATCTCAAGACCCTACAATTAGCTGCTAGCCAGAACTTTCGGGGAAATTTGACCTTGTTTTGTGGGATTCAAAAAGGGTTTATATGAACGCAAGCGATGTTGTCCTGGGATTAAGGCGTCGTGGTTGCTGGATTGGCGTAGATGAAAATAATCATCTTGTATTTACTACGGTACACAATACACCTGAAAATTATTTCCCTACCAAGCTGCTTGAATGGGCAAAACAAAATCAAAAAGAAATAATCGCATTCATTGATCTTGAATCGTCAGGATCGGTTGATCCAGCAATATACGGGCCTAATCTACATATCTATTATGGTCTGGAAGGTGAAAACTATGTCCACTAATCAATGGTTCCGCATGTATGCAGAATTTGCAAGCGATCCCAAGGTGCAGGTGCTCTCAGAAATATTACAGCGGCGTTACGTTATGTTGCTGTGCCTGCAGTGCGCAGAATATTACATTTCACGTCCTGACGACGAAATCGCCCTTTCCTTACGTATAACCTATAACGACTATATGCAAACAAAAGCTGAATTGATAGATCGCAATTTATTACTCCCTGATGGATCAATAAATGGATGGAATAAAAGACAGTTTATCAGCGACAAAAAAGACCCAACGGCGGCAGAAAGACAAAGACGATTCAGAGCTAAAAAACTGGAAAAACTCGCAAAAGAAGCAGGCAACAGTCCTGTGGATAACTCTATGTCACGCGTGACAAATCGTGACATGAGCGTGACAGTTCGTGACAGTAACGAAAATGTAACGGTAAACGAAAAAATTATAATTGAACAAAATCAAGATGTTACGATACAAAAAAACAATCTTACCGTAACGTCACGGACATCAGATACAGATACAGATACAGAGCATATAAAACCACTTATCCAAACGACGACGAAACCTGAAAATAACAACCTCCTAAAATCAACGCTTCCAGAGGAAAATTCCCCGTCAACCTTAACAGACATTGATAAGTCAGAATCTGCAATCACTAAACGAGCCGTCGAAATTGTGATTTTGCTCCACAAAGCCGCTCCGCCGATCAATTCAGCCAGCAATCCGCATGTTCGCCAATGGGCGCTTGCCGGTATCAGCGACAAGAAATTGCTGGAAGCGCTTGAAATTGCCAGGGATCGCCGTTCGAAAGACGGCTCATACCAAGCAGTTAACTCGGGCCTCATGGACAGTATTATCAGATCACCGCCAAAACCCGCCAAGCGCCTGCCAGTCGAGGATTACGCAACCAAAGATTACGGTGTGAGCCGCGATTTATGACAAAACTAGAACCTTGCGCAGACTGCAAAAAAAACCTCGGGATTTACGATTTCGGAAACGAATGTTGCTTGACCAGGTTTGTGCTCAGTGCACCAACAAAAACGCACAGAAACATCAATTTGGCGTATGTTGAGCGACATTGCGGTAAGATTCAGGCGGCAATCATCCGGCAAAATGTCGAAGAGGCATGGAAAACAAAACGAGAAGAAGTGTTCAATTTTGGAAAGTTAATTAAATCATGAGCTTAGAAAATTTAAGTGCTAATGGTAATGCGAATCATTCTCAACTCAGTCCTGTCCGCGCGCGCGTTTCGGTGCTTTGCCAGTCGTGCGGAGGCGATGGTTACGAGCTGCGGCCCATGTGCTGCGGTAAATCTCGCAGCGAGGAATGCGGTGGCGTCGGTTGCATGGGTGCCGTAGGTGTACGGGTTAAATGCTCATCGTGTGATGGCTCTGGGCGGACGGAAGAGTGATTACCCTGATGCTGCCGTACCCAATTTCGAATAACGTCTACTGGCGCACTACGGTGGTCAAGGGCCGCGTAATGACCTACGTTAGCCCAGCCGCGAAGCTGTACAAATCCGAGGCTGGATGGCTGGCTAAATCGCTTGGCGTTAGGGTACTGGAGGGCGATGTCAGCGTGTCGTATGTGCTGCACCCGAAGCTCACTGTCAAGGGCGAGGCCAGCAAGGTGCGAGTTGACTTGGACAACGCGCTGAAGGTGCTGGGTGACGCGCTAAACGGCGTGGCGTGGGTTGACGACAAACAAATTGTTGATTTGCATGCCAGGATAGGCGCGCCAGTGAAAAATGGGGCAATCTCGGTCACAGTGACGCAGTGGGAGGGCGGAATTGAGAAATGAGCGCAATGAGCGTATCGACTGGTTTAGGCTGATCGCTGATCTAAACCAGCGGGGATATACCTATTGCCGCCTCGCTGCTGCAATCGGCGTTACGCAAAACACGGTACGCTATTGGCGGGATATTGGGGAGCCACGATACGAGGATGGCGAGCGGCTCATAGCCCTCTGGGCGCAGGTAAACGCAAAAAGTCAAGAATTTGCACCTCGAATCAGGCAATAATCGCTCTGTCGCAGTTCAACACCTGATAGGAGTGCTTAAAATGGTACAGAAACAACCGCAAATTCCCGGCGAATCGCAAGTCCCCGACGTTGAGCAAGCACCTCAATCACTGGATGATCAGATCACCGTATCCGCCTCAGTGCTGGCTGATCTGCAAGTGCAGATTGCCAGGCTATCGGTACAAGTCCAGACCGCTGGCAAGCCACAGCGCAAGCCGAACGATGAGTACATGCTGCCGAACGCAAGCGACATCGACGTGTCTACGCTCAAATCTCCCGTGCTCACAAAAACCGGTTGGCTCGTACCCGAGAAATACGGCTCTCACCCTAACGCGCTGAAATAAATCATGTGCGACGATGGCCTGATAAAAAATCCGCTCAAGCAGGTTCGGGATGCGTATTCCACGACCGTACAAGACACCTTCGGATCGCCGAAAGCCTCGCCCGATCCGACTAAAGAGCGGCTCAAGGCAGAGGCTGATGCAACTGATGCCGCAAATTTAACTTTGGTTGAAAATGCCCGTAGAAAACGTGCGCAAAAGGGATTGCTTGCTGGCGTTAACGTGCTTTCAACCGGTGCGCCAGCCACTGGCAATGTGTTGAGCAGTGGTGGTGGATAATGGCTGCTGATCCGAAAGCGCTAAACCGCAGACTGTCGGCGCTCAAACAGATACGTCAGCCGATGGAGCAGGGCTGGCAAGAATGTTATGATTTCTCATTCCCCGAGCGTGGTAGTGGCCTGAATTTCGGTACACCACTGCTGCCGCAAGACGCGCAAACCAAAAAAAATCGCATCCTCGACGACACCGCCGCTGACTCTGCCCGCATACTCAGCGCTGGGCTGGTAAGCGGCACAACACCATCCAGTTCACTATGGTTTAGTCTAGACTCTGGCAGTAAGCAGAAGGATGAGAACAGCCAGGAAGATGACGAAGAGGATCGATTCCTAGACGATTCAGCGCGTATTATTTTTGAAAATATCCATGCTGCGAATTTTGATAGTAATGCCTACGAATGCTGCATTGACATGGTGCCGGTTGGGTGGTTTGTTCTGTACATCGACGAGGCCAAAGAGGGCGGGTACAATTTCGAGCAGTGGCCCATTGCACAATGTTTTATTTCGGCATCAAAAAAAGGCGGTCTGGTTGATACGATATTTCGCGAAGACGAGTCTACTGTCGAGCAGCTCGTAACCGAGTACGGGATTGATAATGTATCGCCTGAAGTAGCCACAAAATACTATAATGAAAAGCTAGATGAAAAAATAAAAATCTGCACTGCAATCTATCCGCGCCCAATGCACGTACCGGGATCATTGCTGGTAAAGAATCTGCCGTTTGCATCATGCCACTTTGAAATTTCAACGCTGAAACTATTACGCGAATCCGGCTATCATGAATTTCCGTGTGTCGTGCCGCGCTGGATGCTCACTCCTGGCACTAGTTACGCAACTGGCCCAATGTCTACCGCGCTGGGATCAATACGCACGATAAACGATATTTGCAGCATGGAACTTGCCTCGCTGGATATAGCAGTTGGCGGAATGTTCAAAGCAGTGGATGATGGCGTGCTAAATCCTGGAACAATCAAGCTCGGGCCGCGAATCATCATTCCGATGAACGATATTAACTCAATGCAAGAACTTCGCACCGGTGCTGATTTCAACGTTTCTTTCAGCGCGAAAGAGCACTTGCAGGCGACCATTCGTAAAATAATGCTGGCTGACCAGTTGCAACCACAAGGCGGACCAGCCATGACCGCAACCGAAGTGCATGTGCGTGTCGCACTGATTCGCCAATTGCTCGGGCCGATCTATGGCCGGCTGCAATCCGAGTATTTGAAGCCATTGATCGAGCGCTGCTTTGGCATTGCGTACCGTGCCGGTATCCTCGGTGTAGCGCCACCTTCACTGCAAGGCAAGATATTCACTGTTCGCTATATTTCGCCGTTGGCCCGTGCGCAACGCCTGGAGGATGTGACCGCGATGGATCGGCTTGAGACGACGCTGATTTCTGAGGCCAACGCTGACCCTGGCGTGCTGGATATTTACGATTTTGAGATTGCTGCGCGTGAACGTGCAGAATTCCTGGGTGTGCCAAAGTCTGTGTTGCGTACACAGCAGAAGGTTGACGAACTACGTAAACAGCGCAAGGCTGTACAGGAAGAGCAACAGCAAAAGCAGCTTGAACAAGGGCTATTGCAGCAAGGCGCTGTCGCTGCGATTAATAAACAGGCAGCGGCTTGATATGGCTACTGGACAAGGAACTGTTACTTTTGATTTTGGTGCACAGCCCGGATCAACTCGTGCAACTGTAACTGGTGTTACAGCAACAGGGATAAGTGCTACAAGTAACCTGGAAATATATATTGGTGGTACTGATACAACAGCAACACATAATGCAGATGAACATCGATTGATTGGTGCTTTGGGTTTTGGAGCCTATCCAACTGTGAAAAGTGCGGGAACATTTGATGCTGAGGCTATTAGTACATTAAGTTTAACAGGAACCATAGCTTGCAGATTTGTGTGGGCTGATTAGGAGATGTTATGGCAGGAATAAAAATTGAATCTGGCGCAAATACACCCGGCTCACCAAATGTAGATTCATCATTTAATCTACAAGTAGTTATCCCGCCTATTAGTACGGCAATAAATATACCTACCTCCACAGGTACGCAAGTAATTGCTCTCAATGGCTGTGCTGGACTAGGAGTCCAGATTCTTTCTGTTGGAACTGGGGGTGTAGTTGTATTTGAAGGGTCTAGCGATAACACAAATTGGACAGCGATGAATGGTGTTGTTAACCCAACTGGGGGTACTGTAAGTGGAGCCTCAGCAGCAGGAGCGTGGCAATTCGATTGTGTAGGGGTTACATATTTCCGTGTTCGTGCTACTGCTCTAACATCTGGTTCAATTATAGGATTCTTGGTAGCAACAGCAAGTGGTAGTATATTTTCAATGGAACAAGGGACTTTATCTGCCGCAACTACCGGTAGTGAACAAGCACTTGTCGTTAGGGCTATCCCTCAATCCAGTACTTTATGCCAATCTGCAACTGCCGCTGCAAATACGGGATTAACTGTAACTCTGCCCGCTGCGGGTGCTGGTCTATTCCACTATATTACAGGCATTGAAATTACTCGTAATGCGACCGCTGCATTAGCTGGTACTGCCACATTGGTGATTACAACAACAAATTTATCAGGCTCAAGAGCATGGTCAGTGGGAAATGCAATGAATGCAGGAGGGACACAAATAGATGTGAATATTAATAGAGATAGCCCTATCAAATCATCAGTTGCAAACACAGCAACGACCATTGTCATGCCAGTACCAGGTGCCGCTGTTCTTTGGCGGTGCAATGTGGATTATTATGTAGGTACATAATGTCATTACTACTAGCCCTTCAAGTAGCTGGCCCATCCCCGATATTTCAACCAGCATGGGCTACACAATGCAACGACATAATTCTGGGTAATACGATGAAAAAGAACGTAGCAGGTCAGACAATCGGGGCACAGCTTATCAGCAAGACGGATGGTAGCCCTGTCACGACCGGCACGACGACAATCTATGTGACTGGTGATGCTGGTACGCAGGCAGTGGGCTCAGTCGGTGCCGGTGTCTGTACGCATGAGGGTAATGGATATTGGTCATACGCGCCCGCACAGGCCGAGACAAACTATGACCTGATCGCTTTTACGTTCGTCAATACCGCCGCTTGCAATGCCTCAATTCAGGCCGAGACTTCTTTTCCTCAAACTGGCGACAGTTTCGCCATTGTCACTGCTGGCGGTACTGGTGACAATGCAGCCATCAAAGCAAAAACGGATTTAATTCCAGCCGCACCAGCAAGCACCACAAATATAACAGCGGCCTCTGGTATTGCTTTGGCTGTTAACCAGCATGTCATTGTAGATAGTGGCACGATTACTACATACACAGGAAACACGCCGCAAACTGGTGATTCATTCGCACGTATCGGCGTAGCTGGTGCCGGATTAACTGCACTTGGTGATACACGGCTGGCTAATCTGGATGCGGCCGTCAGCACACGGCTTGCGACCTCAGGATATACAGCGCCGGACAATGCGACGATTGCCGCAATTGCCAGTTATGTTGATACTGAAGTGGCTGCAATAAAAGCGAAGACGGATCAGCTTGTATTTACAGTCGCTAACAAGGTTGATGCAAATGCACTATTGGGCGGAGGTGGACTTGATGCCGCTGGCGTGCGCGCTGCGATCGGGCTGGCTACCGCAAACCTCGACACCCAGCTTGCAAACCTCGTGATTGTGGCGAAAATACTGCGCAATAAGGTTATCACTGACCCGGCAACAGGCATCCTGACCGTATATGACGATGACAACACGACTGTTTATCTATCGGCGCAGCTTTACAAGGATGCAGCCGGGACAATCACCTATGCCGGGACTGGTGCGGAACGGCGTCAGCGCATGGTATGAGCATTGTTTTGCATGGGCTGGGGCTTGGGGATGTCAGTACGGGTTCATCAATCGTTGCTTTCGGTCTTGCTGGGGACTTACCCGAAGGTGTGCCGATACCCGAAGTGCTTTCATCTGCTGGAATTGAACAGCTTTTTGTGATAGATTACGGATCACAATTTACTCGCCCGTTGACCGAAGCTGAATTTAGGAGATTTCAGACGCTTGTTAAGATGTTGTTATCCGGGCCAGTGCACTTTACAGACCAAAAAGTGAATGGCCGGCCGGGCCTGAAAATCTGGAAAGAACCAATTAAGAGGGCAGCATAGGGGACTTATGAAAACTTCATCGCTATCAAACGCAAAACTGGCAATTCATGAATTGCTTGCATCCGATGCCTACAAGAACAAGTCTCACCCCGATCATGCAAAGACCAGCCAGCAGGTTGCCGATCATTTTAAATTGCAGCAAGCAATGATGGCTAATACTAATACTCAGAACGGAAAACAATGAATCATTTGATTGGAGCAATTCCACGTCATCACTACATTTTTATTGATAGTGAATTTACGCATCAGAAATCAATTGGCTTTATCCCTGCTGTCTGGATAGGTGTAGTTAGTTTTCATGGGAGAATGTGGGGCTGTACCGTAATGCTGGAATCTGGCGCAATTTACCGAAATCTTCCACCACATGCAGTGGCATTCTCGGATAATCCTGAGAAACAATGGACAAACAAGGATGCGCAGGCATGGGATTGTTACGGAGAAACATTTTCATGCATGGAATATTCATATTTGTCTGGCCTTGATGTTAAGGCGCGGTGGAACGGATGGGAAAAAATGGGCGATTATCTGTTTACTGTCGCACCGATTGGTGACGGATATAGTTCATATCCAGAACAGGCCAAAGAATTCTCATTTATTAAATTGAAAAATAACAGATTAACCATCCAGCCTACAAATCATTTACTTTATCGTGATCGTTCTTTTACACGCAATAAGGATATGACATTCCCTACTGAGCTTAAGCGGCAGATGGATGTGTGGAGTTGCGAATGAGCGCACCCGACATTCGCCCCGGCCCGAAAGAATACCTAGAACTATTCGAGACCGACCGGCGCGGCGCGCGCATCCTCGAAGATTTAATCTTGAGATTCTACCGCTCACCACCAACCGCGACGGGAATAGACCGCATACTTAACACACATGAATTTATGGGCCGACGTGAGGTGCTCGACTTTATTGCCAACCAGATCAACCGTGCGAACAACGTACAACCAACCGAAGGAGAGTGAGAATGTTTAAACGAAAATGGTTTTTTCAGAGCGCAGTTGTCGATGGTGCTGATGGAAGCGCTGGTACTGATATTCAGGATGGCGCTGCTGATCCTGCTGCTGGCTCTAGTAATGCTGCACCTGTTAACACTCCTATTACAAATGATGGTACTGGAGAATCTACAGCGCTCGCCACAGGTGCCGCCGCTAACCTTCCGCCACCGGTCGTCATCCCTGAAAAATACCAGGTCAAGAAGCCCGATGGAACGCTGGACATCGAGGCAAGTTCCTTAAAGTTGGCAGAGGCGTATGGACACTTGGAAAAGCGCGTAGGCACCGGTGATCTTCCGCCAAAAGAGGTAGGTGATTACAAAATTAAGATACCGGAGCAATTTCCCGACTGGAAGCCAGCCGATGATCCAAAGCTACAGGCATTTCTGAAAGAGGCGCATACAACCGGAATGACCCAGAAACAGGTTGATGTACTGGTATCAAAGTATATGGAAATTGCCCCTGAGTTGGTGCAAGCCAGTCACAAGATGGATGCGGATGCCTGCGCAGCCGAACTTAAAACGGTCTGGAAAACGGACGATCAGTATAAGTCCGAGGTCGGCAAGGCGTATAAGGCTGCAGTCGGTTATTTCGGCGCAGATGCGGATGCAATCATCAAGGAATATGGCAATGATGCGCGTATCGTGCGCGGCCTGGCTAAACTTGGTAATGAAATGGGCGAGGATAAATCGGTCAACTTTGAGGGCAAGATGGGTCAATCAAGTATTGATTCAATCATGGCATCGGAAGCCTATAATCAGCCGAAACACCCTGATCATGTTCGTGTCAGCACGCAGGTAAGACAGCACTTTGAGAAGCTGGCTGCGATTGCCGAGAAGGCAGGTGCTTCTCCAGCCTTGTAATTTTGGCAGGTCTCCTCAACCGCATCAGCCAGTGCTTTTATAAGCATAGTCGGATGGTTGACAAAAAGCTCATTTAGATGGGCTTTTTTCATGCCCCTAAAGAAAGTCAAGAATTTGCACACGCTTTATCATATTGTGACGCTCACAGACCCGGCATGGAGCCGGATACTCTGAGCAATTTCCCGCATCTTGATGCAGTAAGCCCGTATCAAGAACGTAGCAGGCCCGGATAACCGGACACCCTGAGAGGCTGAAAAATTGAATATCAACCTTTTAAGGAGTAACTATCATGGCTGGAGAAATTACAAATGCCTTCGTGCAGCAATGGGACACGAGTATCCGCACGGCTGCGCAACAAAAAGATTCACGCTTGATGAAAGCGGTAACAGATCGCGGTACAATTACTGGCGACGGGTTCACGATCAATAACCTGGGAACTGTTGAACTGGATGCAAACACAGTGCGCCACGGCGATACGGAATGGGGCAACATTGACCATACAAACCGACTGGGTGTTATGCAGGACTTCTATAAGGCCTTGCCGCTGGATCGCAACGACATTCCGAAAATGATTGTCAACCCCGTAACCGGTGGCGACTACATGAATCAGTTGATTACTGCGCGCAATCGCAAGGTTGACTCAATTATTTATGCGGCATTGGGTGGTACGATCAACAGTAAAGACGGTGTGACAGCGAACGTATTGCCAGCAGGCCAGAAGATTGCGGTAGGCGGTACGGCATTCACAAAAGCAAAGATCATCCAGGCGCGTTCTATCTTCCGTGCAAACGAAGCAGACGATGAAGCTGGCGAAGAGTTGTTTATCATGTACAACGACAAGGCAATGTCGACAATCTTGTCCGATACAACGCTTACGAGCTCTGATTGGGTATCAACCCAGATGATTCAAGACGGCAAAGTTGCAACGAAATGGCTTGGCTTTACATGGATTCCATATCAGGCCATGACGCTGGTATCGACTACATACACCTCATTTGCATGGTGTAAGTCTGGGGTACATCTTGGCAAGGGATACGAAGAGGGCAACGTGACTCGCCGCGGCGACAAGAAGGACTTGTGGCAGGTTTCTATGGGTGCTTCATACGGTGCAGGCCGTCAGGACGAGTTTAAAGTCGTTCAGATTGACTTTACCGCATAATAAATGACCGGGGCTTAGGCTCTGGTTTTTGCGAAACTATTTATTTTTAAGGAGCAATATCATGGCAGAAATTAACAGCGCACAAGCAGCACTCGTTGCAGCAAACCAGAAAATCAACCACTATGATCGTGGTCGCGTTCGTACTGCAATTGTCACAACCCCAGCAACATTTGCACAATTGGCTATTGCTGACACGATTGCCGGCGGGCAGATTATCCCAAAAGGCAGCCGAATCATTGGCTGCCGAATCGGTAATGGTACGGGTACAGCATCATGCACAATCGCAGTTGGATTGCGTAAGACGGATGCAGCAAAAACGATTGTCAGCGCTACCGCGATTGCAATTCAAACTGCAATTGCTACCGCAACGACTGTCCCAACAGTTGCCAACAATGGCACCCTGATCGCAGCTGGTGTTGATGCAGTTACGACAGAAGATGACGAAATTTACTTGACCGTGGCCGGTGCAGTACTGGCCGCTAATCAGGACGTTCGCGTCGAGGTTGATTACGTCGAGAATTAATTTTTTGCAGTCCCCTCGGTGAAAGCCGATTTCAGCCCGGCGCATTATCACGCTGGGCTTTTTTTTAAGGTGGTACCATGACATCAGC
>Ga0315270_10000193_pt1 | contig 35496 bp, 29 predicted proteins | sample C1_bottom_MG_FD_204932 | JGI IMG/M metagenome (GOLD analysis project Ga0315270, IMG submission 204932) | Sediment microbial communities from Yellowstone Lake, YNP, Wyoming, USA - C1_bottom | ecosystem: Environmental > Aquatic > Freshwater > Lake > Sediment | place: USA: Wyoming | collected... | reverse complement strand
CCATTGTATTTTCTTCCTCAAACGTAATCAGAGTGCCGTCTCCCTCTTCTTCAAAGCTCGACAGCACGCGTAACTTAACTTTATATTTTCCGGCAAATTCTACCGAACGGATTTGCAGCACTTTGGAGCCCAAACTGGCCATTTCCAACATTTCTTCAAATGTAATACTGTTGAGCCGACGCGCTTCAGGCACCATACGCGGGTCAGTGGTGTAAACGCCATCCACGTCAGTATAGATCTGGCACTCATCAGCACCCAATGCAGCTGCAACCGCCACACCCGTGGTATCAGAACCACCACGTCCCAACGTCGTGATATTTCCCTCTTCATCAATTCCCTGGAAACCAGCAACCACGAGAACGAAATCGTTTGAGAGGTCTGCCCGGATGCTCTCTTCGTCGATGCTCAAGATTCGCGCTTTGGTAAAAGCGCTGTCTGTCAAAATTTTGACCTGTGCACCCGTATAGCTTTTTGCCTTTAATCCCTCAGCCATAAGTGCCATGGCCAGCAAACCTATCGTGACTTGCTCACCGGTGGATAAAATTACATCCATTTCACGAACATCGGGTTCGGGCTGTATTTCCTTCGCCAATGCAACAAGGCGGTTAGTTTCGCCACTCATCGCGGACACCACCACCACCACCTGATGACCCTGAGCCTTATATTTGGCTACGCGCTTAGCAACATTCTTGATGCGCTCTGGGCTTCCAACTGAAGTTCCGCCGTATTTTTGAACAATTAATGCCACGATATTCCTGCCAGTATTTTACAAAATGGGCAGCATTCTATCCTAAAACAGGGGAAAAAAGAGAAGCTGAACTGGGGGTTAGGTTCGTTTATGATTTAACCTACAGCGTCTTATGTAAACACCGATACCCTTTCTCATTGAAATAGTAAAAGAAAATTCCGATAAAACCAATACGAATTTGGCTTCAATACTGTAATCAATAGGTCACTCTATTTAGCTGTGGCCTCAAAAAATTGAAAATTGCTCCTACCCAAACTCTTGGCGCAATACATGGCCTTATCAGCATTTTTAAGCAAAATCGTGACCTCATCCCCGTCATCGGGGAAAATACTTATGCCCACGCTGGTAGTTACGTACAACTCATCATTGTCAAACAAAAAAGGTTTCTCCAAAGCCCTGACCATACGGTCGGCAATTTGGGCCGGCACTGCTGTATCCGTATAGTTGGTTAAAATAGCAACAAACTCATCGCCGCCCAACCTGGATAAGGTATCACCTTCCCTCAAGCAATAGGTTAAGCGGTCAGCCGCTTCCTTAATAACAAGATCTCCCACTTCATGACCATGATTATCATTTACCTCCTTAAAGTGATCCAAATCCAAAAAAAGAACCGCCATACCAAAGCCACCGCGTCTGGATTGGACGAGAGCATGCTGCAGCCTGTCATACAACAAACTCCTGTTTGCCAGGCCGGTTAACTCATCGTAATAGGCCAACTCATTCAACTTCTGCTTCATCTCTTCCTGGTTCGTAATATCTGAAAACAGGCCAATGTAGCAATCAACCTCTCCATTAATTTTTCTGATGACCTTGATATTTGCCCACTCAGGATAAATTTCACCATTTTTGCGCTTATTCCAAATCTCCCCCTTCCAGCCATCATGATCAACAAACGAATCATGCATATCCTGATAGAATTTTTCGTCATGAAGCCCCGATTTTAATATTGAGGGGGTAAATCCTATGACCTCCTCGCTTGTATATCCGGTCGTTTTTAAGAATGCAGGGTTAACGGCAATAATTCGTTTTAACGAATCCGTCAACACAATTCCTTCCTGAGTGTGTTCCAGCACTTTGGATGCCAAGCGTAATTTAAGCTCCGCAATTCTGTAATCCGTTACCTCAGTAAATGCTATACGACAAACAGGCGGATTTCCTTGAGGTGAAATTAATGCGGTTTTAGTTGTTTTGACCATAATTGATTTTCCACCCGGGAGCTCAAGTTCAAACTCAGCAAGATTATCTTCCTCACCCGCTATACAGGCACGCAAATATGCCAAAAAATTGCTGCGTGAATGAGGTGATACAAAATCAATAAATGACGTCTCCAACAGGCTTTTCCTGTCTTTTCCCAGCATGGCAGCCGCCGCCAAATTCAACTCTGTGATCACACTATGTGAATCAAAGGTCAAATAGGACATGGGAGAAAAATCGTACACATCCTCATATCGATCTCGTATTTGCTCCAGCGCTTGTTTTGTTTCCAGTAATTCACGATTTTGTAGCTCATTCTCCATTTGATAAACATGAAGCTCGCGCAACATACGCATAAAAATAGTTTCATTAGGGATTTCGTTATTCGCTTTGGATCGCTCAATCTCCTTGAGCAAGGCTGAGATGCTTGAATTTTCGTAGGTATCCATTTGCTATCCCCTACTACTAATACTTTTCATCAGACTCTCCCTGTTCAGGGTAAAGTTTTTTTGCTGATAGTATATTTTTTTTTTGAATCTGCGTTGCTTCAAGCAATTCCCAGCGGTAGGGAGAAGAAATATGTTCCAAAACCCGCTCAACAACCCCGTGATCCCCTATTTCATCAGGAGAAACATGCTTTGATCGGGACACCGACGCTTTTGGTTTACCGGTCTTTTTTTTATCATTCAATACCATTATAGGACTCCTAAACAATGATCCTGTAAATATTGCATTAACGAAGCCAAACCGCTCTAAGCTTTTGGCAACTGTCTTTCCATTCGCAATCCAGGATACAGTTATAACGTTTATCGGTTGAAAAGCACTGCTCCTCTCCCCGGTGTTTTTGAATTGCACGAATAAGTATTTTTTGCGACGTATTGTTGCCATATTTTTGCAGGCCAATCTCACACGCCAGTTGCTGAAGGTTCTCAAGAGTCATTGTCCGTTTCCCTTTCAAGAAGTCCCGATTAAAAACTACGCTCCTATTCGACACGAAATAATTTTTTTACCGGGTTATCGTGATATTCAAAATCCACTTGATACGCATGATGCAAGGCATCCCCCCAATCCACGAGCCAAATGAATGTCGGTGATTGCCACCAACTCCTCATCCTCAGATTCAACAATGCCCATAATTCGTTTGAGTGGTCGCTCGGTTCGATCACGCATTTCCCTATTTAAAATCAGATTCATCACCTCTTCTCGATGACAATTGATGAAGCCGCCCTTCAACGACAAATACCCTGCGGGATAATCGTCTTGCTCGCGGTGACATGCTGGGCACATTACCGAATGAGCCACATTAAGAACATAGAGCCATCGCCAGCCACCGTTGTGAAAATCAGCTCCACATCCCTTGCAAACGCTCGGCTTTGTAAACTTGACCCTTGCCTTATAGGCATCATGAATCTCCTACTGCCAATGGCAACGAGCTAATCAACTGAGGGCATTCACGACTCCTACCCTAAGCCCGCAGCCGTATTATTTAATTTCACCCGTTACATTCAAACCATTTAGATTGCTATCTGATACTGGATGAACTGATCCGGCTGAATATATCGTACTGGTTTCATCACCAAAAATTTTCATAAAATCCTGCTCAATTCCGTTAAAAATATTAAATTTTCCCAAGAGCTCCTCATGTAACATATCCTGTTTTTTTTCATGGTGCTGCTGATCTGGTTTATTATCCATGTTCACTCCTGTAATGAAAATTTAACCAAAACACGAAACATTAATTGAACGAAATCCAGGTTGAATTTCTGACAGCAAAGCTGTTTACGTTCTATTTTTTGCAACCCGTTTTATGGGTTGAGGCTGACACTCAAGATTCTCTTTATTTTCATGCTTAAGCTGTCTGACAAACGCATGTTCCACAATGGGCACCGACCTGTTTACCGGCAAATAATTGATGTATTTTTTTGGGTACACAGTCTGAGGCAATACAATCTCAACTTGCACTGCTTGTTTTGCCCTTGCAAAAGTCATGTCTTCCTTTTTTTCACATGTGCTGAGCAACGCGACAGCAACGACCAGCATAGCCAACGAATAAGTGTTCATACATAACCTCACTTCCCTGGTACATTTAAATAATCCACCATCGTTAATTCACTTGATCACACCCTTCATCTAGAGTTGATGCAGAATTATTCATATTTCAGGTTTCATCCCGCACCATTTAGAAATATCAATCCCGGCCACGCCAACCTACTCATCCCAGATGACTTTGACTATGACAGGAACATGTTGCATATTTATTAAATATTTTCTGATCAAAATTGAGTTAAGGACGTGGGTAATACTAGAACAACGTGACGCACTCTTGAATAAGTAAATCGCCTAATTACCGCTAAGGAAAATCCTTATTTATTTTCTGATAAATTTGGGAGAGAAACCGAGAATTTTAAAATTATTTCGACTTGAAGCGGGCTTGAAGAAGTGGAAAACTTGGCCTGGTTTGACGCAGCAGCCAGAAAAAAATCAGGCCTCAATCACGTTGCATAAAATGGCCAGGCGAACCAACTGACTGGCATTGTGCAACTCCAGTTTTTTCATGATATTGGTATGGTGAACTCCGACTGTTTTGACAGAAATTGACAGTATTTCAGCGATTTTTGCCACCGAGTACCCTTCTGCCAGCAATTTAAATAATTGGAACTCGCGGGTCGACAGGGCACGTATCGGATCAGCGGTATTGTTTGACAGTTTATGTTGTGCCAGGCTGGTGACATGGTCAGCATCAATATACATTCTGCCCTTGGCAACCTGCTGGACAGCCTGCACCATCTGGCCCATACCGCTTTGCTTGGTTAAATAACCAATTGCCCCCGCTTCCAGCGCGCGCTGAATCATGATCTCATTACTGTGCATGCTAAATACAAGAATACGGGCCTTTTCTTCAAAGGCCTTAACACGGCGTATCGCTTCCAGTCCACCGATGCCGGGCATATTGATATCGAGCACCAATACATCGGGCTTCAGTTTACGGTAAGCATCATACGCAGCCTCGCCCGAATCAGCGTCCGCCACAATGCTGATATGGGGACTCTGCTCAAGCAGGCGACGATAACCATCCCTTACAATCGGATGGTCGTCCGCCAGAATCACCGAAATCACCTGTTCAGTTATCATTGATCCCTCCCATTCTATTTTTCATGCAGCGGGAAACTCACCGTAATGGTCGTCCCTTTTCCTTCAACTGAATCAATTGCAAATTTCCCTCCAGAGGAAATAACCCGCTCGCGCATACCCAACACACCCATACCGGACTTTACCTCGTCGAGCTTAAACCCTACCCCGTTATCCTGTATTTTCAATAGCAAAAATTTAGACTCATCTTCTTCGCTCGTATCCAAGTCAAAACGTACCAACACTTCATCTGCCCTTGAATAATTGGCAATATTGTTAAGTGCTTCCTGTATCAACCTGTATATGGTGATATTAACCTCCTCTCCCAAGCCCTCAAGCGGTGCGTCCAGCAGAAATTTACAAACCACATCGGGATGGCTATGGCACCAGGGCCGGAACATTGCACTCAGACTGTCTTCCAGGCCCAGCTCGTCGAGCATACTGGGGCGTAATTTTCGCAACATATCTCTGATCACGTCATGAACCGTAATGACACTTTTCCGAATGGCAAGCGCACTCTCCTGGATTTTAGGCTGATCCTTGGAAAGGTTACAAATGATATGGGCTTCGGCCTGAATCGCTGTAAACCACTGCCCCAATTCATCATGCAACTCATGCGCTAAATTTCGCCGTTCTGCCTCCTGCGCTTCAAACAGTTTGCGGGTTAACCTGCGGTTTTGTGCCAGCAAGTCACTGTTGCTGTTAGATACGCTTTTGATCATGCTGATATCAACACTTACCCCAACCAGGCCTATTGTCTTACCCTGAAAATTACGAAACGGAGTGATAACCGAAGACAAATAAACCTGCCCCCCCTCCTGATCCGTGACACAATTTTCGTATCCATACAAGGCTGTGCCCGTGTTTAAAACACTGGTATATATTTCGTTAAATTCGTTGGCCACCGCACTGGGAAATATATCGAATACCGTTTTACCGACGATCTCATCTACCGTACGCCCCACAAAATCCGAAAAGGCTTGACTGATGTTCAGAAAGTGTAAATTGTGGTCCAGGTAAAAAACCAGTGCCGGTATCGCATTCAACAAGGCATCCTGAGCTGAACTGATGACCTGCAACTCCACCCCCAATTTTCGCTGGTCAGTGACATCGGTCATAACCGAGCGGCAAGTGCGTTGCTCTCCCTCAACAAACGGTACGGCCACACTTTCCATCCTCACCAGACGAGGTAACCCTTCTTTTGCCTTAAACAAAATCTCAATAACACTGTTACCGGGTTCTGTTAATACCTGACGCAAATGCGCAAGAAAAGGTTGAATACTGGGTGTCGTGAGCAAGTTAACAAAAGAATGCCCGACGATATACGAGCGCTCTTTGCCAAGCATACCCGCGCCCGTCAAATTGATCCCCATAACCTCACCCTTCATGTCCAGTGTGAGATACCCCACGGGCGCATGGTCATAGAGATCAGCGTAGCGGTCACGAGCCTCCTCAAGCTCCTGTTGAGACTCCTTCAATTGCTGGTTCTGCACTTCCAGTTCAATCTGTTGCACTTCAAGGTCATGCAACAGCGCAGCCTTGCTAAGCTGGTCGTCGTCAAGCCTGCGTTTGGGTTCACTTTTATTCACGACATGTCCTGCTCGGTAAATGCAACGGCAGATGCTTTACCGGTGCCGTCAAACAAGAGAGACGTTGTCAGCCATACCTGAAAATCACGGCCGTCCCTGTGACGACGCCAGGTTGCACACGGAGCTATTTTTTTTCGCTGTTGCAGTTGTTGCATCAGATCATTCATCTGGCCTCGAGATTTTTCAGCTATCAACACGTTGGCATTCAATTGAAGCGCTTCCTCTTCGTTATAGCCGTACATTATTACAGCGCGCGGATTCCATGTCAGAATACGCCCGCCAAAATCCTGAACCGTAAGCGCATCGCTGGAATCGCGAACCACGGCAGCCAGACGGCGTTCTTGTTGCAACGCTTTTTGTAAACGCTCAACATCCTTGACGTCATCGATATCTACAAAGGTCATTACGGCACCTTCGATATGGTTATCCATAGTTTTATACGGCCGCAAATGCAGTACAAACCAACGGCCGTCTTTTCCCGTCACCTCTATCGATTGCGATTCCATACTGGATACCACCTGATGCACGTGCTGCTCCAGATTTGGTATCACAACATTGGGTCGAATATTACTGATCGGCCTGCCCACGTCGGCATCGATCAGGTTAAGTAGCTGTTTGGCGGCCGGTGTAAAGCGGCGAATACTCAAATCTTCGCGCAAGATCACGATCGCCAACTCCACGCTTGACAATAAATTACTCAGATCATTATTGGCGGTGATCAACTCCTGATTGCGAATTTCGTGCTCTTCATTGATTGTCGCCAGCTCTTCATTGGTGGACTGCAATTCTTCCTTGGCGGTTTCGAGTTCTTCATTGGTACTTTGCAACTCCTCATTGGCAGACTGGATTTCTTCATTTGCAGACTGCAATTCTTCATTACTGGCTTCCTGACCCTCAATGATGGACTGCATATATTCACGATTGCTCAACAGCTCTTGTTCCAGTTCCTGAATGCGAAGTTCGCGCGGGTCGAGTTTGTCGGTTTCCCCTGCAATGGCTTTACCGGATTTTTTTGTATGCTTTTTGTCTTTAGCAACGTCGGAAAAAATTAATCCGCTTGCCGCTTCAAATAGCACCAGATAATACGTTTCAAGTGCTTCTGCACCGCCTATTGGTATTACATGCAAATTTACCAACTGGTAAGCGCCGCCCTCCTGTTGCATGCGCAGCCCCACCTTGCGAACAGGATGTTTTTCTTTGATCGCTTCATGCACCACAGCGCGCAATTCCATAACCAGGTCATGTCGCGCCATCTTAAGCAAATTCAAACTGGCATTGCCGGCAGCCGGCCCCATATAAGGCCCGGTCTGACCGCGAAAACTGAGAATTTGTAACTCTTCGTTAACAATCACACCTGGCGGACCGTATTTCGAGAGAATAATATTCTCCGCTTCTTGCTGAAGATTTCGAACGGGTACCTGACGTGTTTCCACAAGCAATTCGGCTGTGGCAACAGGATTAACGAACGGCATGCTGCTTATATCAAAAGTCATTCGTTTGGATAGCGATTTTTTCACGTAAATTTTATTTTTCTTGTCCACAAGCGAAAATAAATCCGCGTGGCTGCCTATGGTCTCCGACGTGCCCAACATCAAAAATCCGCCGGGACTCAGGGAATAATGGAATGTATGCAGTGCTTTTTTTTGCAACACAGCACCCAGATAAATCATCAGATTACGGCATGACACCAAATCAATCCGAGAAAATGGCGGATCTTTGATCACGTTTTGTACGGCAAAAACACAGACATCTCGAATTGATTTGCAAATCAGGTAGCCATCACCACTCTTCACAAAATAACGTTGCAGATGACCCGCGCTGATATCGTTACGTATAGTCTCTGGATAATGTCCGGCACGTGCCTTTTCCACGGCTTTGGCATCAATATCGGAGGCAAAAATCTGGATACGAATACTGTTGACATTTTCACCCAAAAATTCAAACAGCGCGATGGCAGTCGAATACACCTCTTCACCTGTTGAGCAACCCGGTATCCAGATTCGAATGGGTTGATCATGGGATCGTCCCTGAATCAACTTGGGGAATACTTCGCTCTTCAACGCATCAAAGGTTTCCGGGTCGCGAAAGAAACTGGTGACATTGATCAATATATCCTGGAACAATGCATCAAGTTCCTTTGGCTGTCTTTGCAAAAATTTGACGTAATCATTCAGCTTGTCAATCTGGTTAAGCACCATACGACGCTTGATACGACGTCGGATTGTAGAATGTTTGTAATAGGTAAAATCATTACCGGTGCGTGTTCGTAATAACACAAAAATCTTGTTCAGACTATCACTTGTATTGATCACCTCTCCCTCTCTGTGCGCCAAGGATTCATGCACTACATAGGGGTGTTTCGCGATGCGGGATAATTCCTGTGCGATCTCGTCGGGTGGCAGCACATAGTCCACATGGCCCGCCGCAATTGCACTATGTGGCATACCATCATATTCACACGTGTCTTCGCGTTGGGCAAAGGTAATGCCGCCTTCAGACTTGATCGCACGCAGGCCAAATGTCCCGTCTGACGCAGTGCCTGAGAGTATGACACCGATTGCATTATTCTGAATGTCGTCGGCCAGGGTTTGCAAAAAATCATCGATAGGCAGGTGTTTACCCAATGCATCAGGACGGGGCATTAAATGCAATATACCGTGCAGAATTGCCAGGCTGAAATTGGGCGGCATTACATACACACAATTGGGTTTGACTAGCGTGCTATCGGCAATTTCGATTACCGGCATTTTTGTGGCGCGCGAAAGTAACTCGGGCAACATACTGGCATGCTTGGGGTCAAGGTGCTGCACCAGCACAAAACCCATTCCGGTATCCACGGGAAGCGCTTTCAAAAATTTGGTATACGCACTCAGACCACCGGCAGAAGCACCGATACCCACAATCGGAAATAATTTATTTTCGCCATCTGGCGATAATAAATTTTCACCTTGCTGTTTTTCGGCAGAAGGTAGATTTATGATGTTCTTTGTCTGATCGCTAGCGGTTTTAGATATTTTCTTTTTCATCTGCCGAATCCAAAATATAATTTTCCTTGTGCCTCGTCCAATAAATAATGAGTGTTGGGACCTACACTGTAAACAGATGAAAAAAAATTTCAAATTATTATCTGCATTGTTAAGGCTACTCCCACCTCAATTTTTATTCAACGTCACTTAATCGTTAAAACACTCTGTTAAAATTCAGCATTCTGATACTCGTCTGATTGCACCATGACTGACATCGTTCATCGCACCTACGCAAGCAAAACTGCTCAGCAGCTGAGTATAGAAGGTGTCCCGCCGCTACTTTCACGTATTTATGCCGCACGCGGAATAAACAACACCAGCCAGCTCGATACTGGGTTGGCAAGGTTGCTGCCCTTCAATCTCTTGAAAAATGCACAACAGATGGCAAGCCTGTTGGCTGATGCCATTGCAGCCAATCGCAGCCTCTTGATTGTGGCCGACTATGATGCGGATGGTGCAACTGCCTGTTCAGTGGCGATACGTGGTTTAAAAATTTTTGGTGCAAAGGTAGATTTTATTGTTCCCAACCGCTTTGAATATGGATACGGTCTTACCCCCGAAATCGTGCGTCTGGCATCGCAATCAAGACCCGATCTGATCATTACGGTAGACAACGGTATCGCCAGCGTTGAAGGAGTTGCAGAGGCAAAAAAACGGGGCATTGAGGTTCTGGTAACCGACCATCACCTGCCAGGCGACACGCTGCCAGACGCACTGTGCATCGTGAATCCCAACCAGCCCGGCTGCAATTTCCCAAGTAAAAATTTGGCCGGCGTGGGCGTCATGTTTTATGTTTTACTGGCCTTGCGGGCAGAGTTCCGGACACGCGGAGCCTATGTGGAGAAACCCGAGCCCAATCTGGCAAACCTGCTCGATCTCGTTGCCCTGGGTACGGTTGCCGACGTGGTAAAACTGGATGAAAACAACCGCATCCTGGTACAACAGGGCCTGCTGCGAATGCGAGCAGGACGTGCCTGCGCCGGTATTACGGCTCTCTTAAATGTTGCCAAAAAATCTTCGGCGCAGGCAAGTGCCTACGAAATGGGGTTTATCGTTGGGCCGCGTCTGAATGCAGCCGGGCGACTTGAAGATATGGGCCTTGGTATCCAGTGTTTACTTACCGATAACCCAGTAGAAGCCGATGATATCGCCGCCAAACTCGATGCCCTCAATCACGAACGCCGCAGTATCGAGGCAGACATGCAGCAGGCTGCGTTAGCCGCGCTGGAACACATTGACCCGAGCGACGGCTACAGTCTCGCACTGTTTGATGAGGGCTGGCATCAGGGTGTAATCGGCATTCTGGCTTCGCGTTTGAAAGACAAGTTTCACCGTCCGGTAATTGCATTTGCGCGTTCCCATAATGGCGAAATAAAGGGTTCGGGGCGCAGCATACCCGGACTGCATCTGCGCGATGCGCTCGACCTGGTCGCCAAACGTCATCCGCATCTGCTGCAAAAATTTGGAGGTCACGCGATGGCGGCAGGGCTCAGCCTGCAGGAAGCGCATTTTCCTGAATTCAAAAGCGCGTTTGAAGAAGTGGCAAAAGCCCTGCTGACGCCTGCCGATCTGACGCGGATTATGGAAACCGATGGCGCCCTGCAGCGGGAAGATTACAGCGTGGCGATGGCGCGCAGCCTGGAGCAGCAGGTGTGGGGTCAGGGCTTTCCGCAACCGCTGTTCGACGGTATTTTTAGCGTGGACAGCCAGCGCGTGGTGGGTGAAAAGCATCTCAAGCTGAAACTCTCCTCACCCGCCGGCGCTTTTGAAGCGATCCATTTCTTTTGCGCCGACCCCATGCCGGACAGTATCCGTGCGGTATACAGCCTGAGCATCAATGAATACAATGGCAAAACCAGTTTGCAGTTGATTGTGCGGCACTGGCAGGCAATTTAGAAGCAAATCACCGGGAGTAAATATGGAAACTTCATTCTTGCAGGCAAGCAACATCGAAACCCTGCAACAGTTTGTCACCAGCCTGGCGATTGGCCTGTTGATCGGCCTTGAGCGCGAACGCAATCCCTCTGCGAAGGCAGGTCTGCGCACCTTTGCGCTGGTCGCCCTGTTTGGCACGCTCACCGCAATGCTTACCAGCAAAGTCGGCTCGCCCTGGCTGTTGATCGCCGGTCTGTGCATCGTGGGCCTTATGATCATTGCCGCCTATTTCAACAGCACTGCCGAAGATCCCGACCCCGGCACCACCACGATAGCAGCCCTGTTGCTGTGTTACTCACTCGGCGCACTGGTATGGTATGGCCAGGCCAGGCTGGCCATCATGCTGGCGATCACCACCACTATCCTGCTTTATTTCAAACCTGAATTGCGCGGCATGACGCAACGGCTGACACGTCGCGATCTGGTTTCGATGCTGCAGTTTCTGGTACTCACCTTTATCGTGCTGCCCATTTTGCCAGACCAGAATTACGGCCCCTATGGCGCGTTTAATCCTTATCAGGTGTGGATGATGGTGGTGCTGATTTCCGGCTTGAGTCTGGCGGGTTACATAGCCCTGCATTGGGGGGGCAGCCGCTATGGTCCGGTCTTGATTGGTTTTCTCGGCGGTGTGGTTTCCAGTACAGCCACCACGCTCGCCTATGCGCGGCATGGCAGAGACAATGAAAGCATGTTGCACTTGTCTGCCACAGTCATTCTGATTGCAAGCCAGGTTGTGTTATTGCGCTTGCTGGTGATCAGTGCGGTGATTGCTCCGGCTGTTTTACCCAAACTGATGTTGCCAATGGGTACTGGCCTTGTGTTTGGTATTCTAGCCACGTTATTGGGCTGGAAAAAGTTGAAAAGCATTGCCGAGTTACCCAAACCCAGCAGCACCAATCCGACCGAAATACCTGCAGCATTAAGTTTTGCTCTGATTTATGTGGTGATTCTGCTGTCTGCGGCATGGCTCTCCGATATAGCCGGACACAAAGGTTTGTATGCGGTGGCGGCCTTTTCCGGTCTTACCGATGTCGATGCGATCACCCTCTCCAGCCTGCGCTTGTTCGATCTGGAAAAGATGAGTGGTGTGCATGCGATCACCTCAATTGCGATCGCATTCCTGGCCAATATGCTGCTCAAGTTTGCGCTGGTATTTTTTATCGGCGGCAAACAACTGGCCAAACATGTCGTCATCGGCTTTATTGTAATGTGCGCGGGAGTGGGACTGGGTTTGCTCATGCTTTAAGCGGTATCAGAGCCTCCTTCAAAAGACGCTGAGCATGTATAATTACAGACTTTGCAGGATATTGCCCCGTGCAATATTACTACTAACCCCATACACGCAGACGACATAAACATGGAAGCCGAACAACTCAACGCCATCAACAACCACCTGCAGGATTTACAGGTGCGCAACTTCGAATTACGGAGGTATCTTTGACTTCGCTGGCAAGCAAGACCGTTTAGCCGAAGTCGTCAGCCTCGCCGAAGACCCCGCCATTTGGCAAGACAGCAAACGCTCGCAGGAACTGGGACGCGAACGCAAAATGCTGGAAGGCGTGGTACTCAATCTGCAACAGGTCGAAAGTACACTCAACGACGCAAAAGAACTGATGGAAATGGCGCTGGCTGAAAACGACGATGCAAGCCTGCTCAGCATTGCCGAAGATATCGAGCGCATGGAAAAGCTGGTTGCGGGCATGGAATTCCGCCGCATGTTCTCCGGTGCGATGGACCCCAATAATGCGTTTATCGAAATACAGGCAGGCAGTGGCGGCACCGAAGCGCAGGACTGGGCCGCGATGTTGTTGCGCATGTATCTGCGTTATTGCGAGCGCAAAGGCTTCCAGGTTGAAATTCTGGAACAGTCCGATGGTGAAGTCGCCGGTATCAAGGGTGCCTCACTCAAAGTAACCGGCGAATATGCCTTTGGCCATTTGCGCACCGAAACCGGCGTGCACCGTCTGGTGCGCAAGTCACCCTTCGACTCAGGCAACCGTCGCCATACTTCGTTCTCCAGCGTGTTTGTTTACCCCGAAGTGGATGAGTCCATCGAGATTGAAATCAACCCCGCCGATCTGCGCATTGATACCTACCGCGCGTCCGGTGCGGGAGGTCAGCACATCAACAAAACCGACTCAGCGGTGCGCATTACCCATGCCCCCACCGGCATCGTGGTGCAGTGCCAGAGCGACCGCTCGCAACACCGCAACCGCGCCGAAGCGATGGCAATGCTAAAATCACGCATGTATGAGGCCGAACTGCGCAAGCGCAACTCGGAAAAACAGGCGATGGAAGACGGCAAAACCGATATCGGCTGGGGGCACCAGATACGCTCCTATGTGCTGGACCAGTCGCGGATTAAAGATTTGCGCACCAATGTTGAAGTCGGCAATACTCAAGGCGTGCTGGATGGCGATCTGGACCAGTTTATTGAAGCGAGTTTAAAGCAAGGCGTTTGATACGATTATCTTACCTGGTAAGACGTTGTGTTATAATGCGCATATTTCAATCACATTAGCGAGGGCATCATGGCAACCATGACTGTTTCTTCAAAAGGGCAGGTTGTGTTACCTGCCGATATACGGCGGCGGCTCGGCTTGATGGCGGGTACTCAAATGGAAATTATTGAGGAGCCGGACGGTGTGCGGTTAGTGGTTTCCCGTCCGGTCAAACCAACTAGTATTGCCGCTTGTGCGGGCATGGTTAATGCACCATCTAAAGGCAAGACACGCAATTTGGCCGATTTCGATCCAGCCTCGTTGTTGAAGAAAAACAGATGAATGCGCTGGATACCAATGTACTGGCGCGCTTCTTCATCAACGATGCAGACGATCCAGAAGCTGCACGGCAACGGCCTGCTGCGATTGCTGCACTTTCCGGTGCAGTATTCGTACCGGTATCGGTGATACTGGAATTCGAGTGGGTTATGCGTGGCTTCTACGAGCTGTCTCGCAAGGACATCCAACGCATATTTGAATCGCTGTGCGGCCTGGAGAACGTACAAATTGAAGATCGCGGTATCGTGCTTGCTGCACTGAATGCTTATCAGCAAGGATTGGATTTTGCCGATGCGTTGCATCTTACCCGTGCCGATTTCTGCGAACGATTTTTAAGCTTCGATCAAAAATTAAAGAAGCGCGCCAAGGCAGCCGGTTTATCCCCAACCGTAGAAGCTCCTAAGGTTTAATTTTAAATATTTTTATTCAATCAACACTTAAAGCCCAACATTATGAGCGACGAACAAATCACCACTCAGCAAGACGAAAACAAAATCATCGCCGAACGTCGCGCAAAACTCGCCGCACTGCGTACGCAGGGTGTAGCCTTCCCCAACGATTTTCAGCGCGAACATCTGGCGGCTGATTTGCATACCAGCTATGGCGACCTGAGCAATGAGGCGCTGGACGCCACACCTATCAAGGTATCCATTGCCGGCCGCATGATGCTGAAGCGCGTGATGGGCAAGGCCAGCTTTGCGACGCTGCAGGATATGAGCGGACGCATGCAGCTTTACATCAGCAACAGTGATACCGGTGAAGCGGCGCATGATGCGTTTAAACACTATGATATGGGCGATATTTTGGGTGCGGTTGGCGTGCTGTTCAAGACCAAGACCGGTGAGCTATCGGTGCGTGTCAGCGAACTGCGACTGTTGACGAAAGCACTGCGCCCCTTGCCTGAAAAATTTCACGGCCTCACCGATCAGGAACAAAAATACCGCCAGCGCCATGTTGATCTGATCATGAGTGTAGAGACACGCCGCGTGTTCATGATCCGTAGCCAGACGATACAGGCGATACGCGAGTTTTTTGTGCGCCACGGTTATCTGGAAGTGGAAACACCGATGATGCACCCTATCCCCGGCGGCGCTTCGGCCAAACCCTTTACCACGCACCATAATGCGCTGGATATGCAGCTTTTTTTGCGTATAGCGCCCGAGCTGTATCTGAAACGTCTGGTGGTTGGTGGCTTTGAAAAAGTGTTCGAGATTAACCGCAATTTCCGTAACGAAGGATTGTCGACGCGGCACAATCCAGAGTTTACGATGATCGAATTTTACGAAGCCTATCGTGACTACAAATACCTGATGGACTTTACCGAAAAACTTTTCGCCGAAGTGGCGCGCAAGGTTCTCGGCACAACTGTTGTGAGCTATCAGGGCAAGGAGCTTGATCTGGGTAAACCTTTCCACCGCCTGACCATGACACAGGCAATCCAGAAATATCATCCGCAGTTTACCGATGCTCAGTTAAATGACCGTGATTTCCTGATCAACGAATTGGAGGATCTGAAAGCCAAGTACCGCGCTGCCGATGCCGTAGGGGGCTTGCAACTGACTCTGTTTGAAGAGCTGGCCGAATCCCAGTTATTTGAGCCTACTTTCATTGTCGATTATCCGGTAGAAGCATCGCCGCTGGCGCGCAGCAGCGACAGCAACCCGGCCATCACCGAACGTTTCGAATTGTTTATGGTGGGCCGCGAAATCGCCAATGGCTTTTCCGAGTTGAACGATCCGGAAGATCAGGAAGCCCGCTTTGATGCACAGGTTGCTGCCAAGGATGCCGGGGACGAAGAAGCGATGTTCAAGGATCAGGACTTTATCCGCGCGCTGGAATACGGCCTGCCGCCGACTGCCGGAGAAGGTATTGGCATCGACCGCCTGATCATGCTGCTGACCGACAGCCCGAGCATCCGCGATGTGATTCTGTTCCCGCAGATGCGCCCGGAAGCTTAAGAGACACAAACACCGCCAAGTATTTTAAGTGCATAAAAAAACAGGGCAGCTATTCGCTGCCCTGTTTTTTTATGAAAGAGAAACTTAGCTTCCGCTCATCTCCAGCATCAGCTGATTCACCCGCTTCACAAAGCTGGCAGGATCATCCAGTTGTCCGCCTTCGGCGAGCAGGGCCTGATCAAACAGAACGGCCGCCCAGTCGTCGAACTTCTTCTCTTCAACCTTCAGCCGCAACACCACGGGATGCTTGGGATTGATTTCCAGTATAGGTTGCGAAATCGGCGCTTTCTGGCCCGAGGCTTTTAACAAACGTGCCAGATTGGCATTCATATCGTGTTCGTCAGCCACCAGACAGGCAGGGGACTCGGTCAAACGGTGCGTGACACGAACTTCTTTCACGCGGCCAGTCAGGCTGTTCTTGATTTTATCCGTCAGCTCTTTAAAGTCGCCCGCATCTTTCTCCTGATCTTTTTTCTCGGCTTCATCTTCCAGGGTACCCAGATCGAGCCCGCCCTTCGCAACCGAAACCAGATGCTTACCCTGGAACTCAGAGAGGTTGCTGACTACCCATTCGTCAACTCGGTCGGTCAATAACAGCACTTCAATGCCCTTCTTGCGGAACACTTCCAGGTGCGGGCTGTTCTTCGCCGCATTGAAAGTATCGGCGGTAATATAGTAAATCTTGTCCTGACCCTCTTTCATTCGGCCGATGTAGTCAGACAGGGAAACAATATTTTCCTCGGTATCGTTATGGGTGGAAGCCAAGCGCAACAGGCCGGCAATTTTTTCCTTGTTTGCATGATCTTCGCCTATCCCTTCCTTCAGTACCTTGCCAAACTCGGCCCAGAACTTGGTGTATTTGTCCTGCTCCTTGCTCGCCAGATCTTCCAGCAGGCTCAGTACCTTTTTTGTACATCCGGCACGGATTGCTTCGATATCCTTGGATTCCTGCAATATTTCACGCGATACGTTGAGTGGCAGGTTGTTGGAATCTACGACCCCACGCACAAAGCGCAAATAGTGAGGCATCAATTGTGCTGCATCATCCATAATAAATACGCGGCGTACATACAACTTCACGCCATGCATCGAGTCACGATCCCACAGGTCAAACGGTGCTCTAGCCGGTATATAAAGCAGTTGCGTATATTCCTGACGTCCTTCGACTTTTGCATGGGTCCATGCCAGAGGATCTTCATAGTCGTGGCCTACATGCTTGTAAAATGCCTTGTATTCATCTTCAGTAATCTCGTTTTTGGCACGTGCCCACAGCGCAAATGCCTGGTTAACCGTTTCGTCTTCGTCCAGTACTATTTGTGCGCCATCTTTCCATTCTTCTTTCTTCATCAGTATCGGTTGCACGATATGGTCAGAATATTTGTGAATGATTGTTCGCAACTTGGACCCACTCAGCAAATCATCCTGTCCTTCTGCGCGCAAATGGAGGGTAATACTGGTACCACGAGCGGCCTTTTCAACCATCTCGATCGCAAACTCGCCACCACCGTCAGACTCCCACTGCACACCCTGGTCGGTCTTTTCACCGGCACGGCGAGTCATCACGGTTACCTTGTCTGACACAATAAATGCTGAATAAAACCCCACTCCAAACTGGCCAATCAGGTTGGCATCTTTTTGTTGGTCACCGGACAAACGGGTAAAGAATTCGCGCGTACCGGACTTGGCAATGGTACCCAGGTTGTTGATGACCTCATCACGACTCATCCCGATACCGTTATCACTGATGGTCAGGGTGCGGGCTGTTTTGTCATAGGACACATGGATATTAAGTTCAGAATCATTCTCAAATAATGCCGCGTTATGCAGTGCTTCAAAGCGTAATTTGTCACAGGCATCTGCAGCATTCGATATTAATTCGCGCAAGAAGATCTCGCGGTTTGAATACAAGGAGTGAATCATCAATTGAAGAAGTTGCTTTACTTCTGTTTGAAAGCCCATTGTTTCGCGATTATTAGTCGTAGCATTGCTCATTTTTATCTCCATTTCCTATGTTTATCTAACACGTCGACGAGCCAGATTGGGGTGTATTTTGTAATTTCAAGCGGTCATTTGCCTGATACAGCAAATTTCACTCACCTGTATAATGACTTGGTCATTTTGTGATTAGTACGTTTTTCACAGCAGACAATAACTCAAATCCCGAGTCAATTTTAAAAAAACCATGACGACTCCTGAAGAACTTAAAAAAATATTCCATCAAGCCAGTAGCGCTGTTTTAGTGGCATTTGAAAATCAAAACAAAACCCATGGTGAAGACGCCACACCGGCGCAACTCATTGAAGCAATTAATCAATTTTTCATCATATATGAAAAACTGGAGAATCTGCAAGGAGACGCAAGCCCGATCAATCGGGAAAGTATAAGCCAGATTGGCGAGCAAGCCATTAATTGTCTGATTGAACTGTGTAATTGGGCAGAACGTATGGAAATGCAGCAGGAAAAAGCGATGCTGGAAGAAATTGCCTTTGCCGCAGCACACTGGATAATTCGTCATCAAGGCGAAATACGCAGTCTTGAAGTCATCGTGAATATACTTGCAACCAAAGCCAATAGAACCAGTGATAAGGCAGTATTAACGTCGTTGTTTCATGTAATGAGCGATGTGATAAAACACGCATCACACGAACACAAGAACGATCTGGACAAGTCAGATCCGAGTAGGCCTTGGCGTATGCTTAACTTTAATTTTGCTATCGTCGCTACCCGAACCATGGACAAAAACTTAATGATCAATGCTTTTGATACGCTGGGAAGGAATCTTCCAGAAGACTGTCCACAGTTTTTTGAAGAAGGTTTAAAACAGTCAGAAAAAGCGGTTTACGGACCCGACATAAAGACAATGATGGCCGCCTATTTTAAAAAATGGGCCACGCTACATTAGGTGGCGTCACCTAATCGTATTTAGTCAGTATGGGAGCTCCCTCTAAATACAATATTTGTAACAGATCATCATTAATTTCAAGTAATTCCAAACAAACTTCTTTTGATTTTTCCCACTCCTGAGTTTTACTTAACCCCGTATGTCGTTGGAAGAGATGCTCGGCTAGCTGGGCAATTGCAATCAGGCCGCGAGTGTGGGGAGGCAACAGCGTAGAATCATCTTTTTGAAGGAGTTCAAAATCATGGTGATGACGTATTGCCATGCTCAGCTCTTCAGGTAGCCACCAGCTTTGCGTCAACAATCCACCAATCACGGCATGATTTGTAGGGCACTGTGTCTCTTCAATTTCAGTAAATTTGCGAATTTTTTCCTCATTCGCTTTCATTAATACTTCGTTGTAATAAGGGAAACGATTTAACAAGACTGCAATACCGCAATCACGGAAAAGCCCGTAAGTGTATGCATCACTCGCGGGAACATGAATACCCAGGTCATGACGTTGCGCCAACCAACCCGACAATTGCGCAATTCCTGCTGAAGCATCCCAAAAACGTTCCAAGGCTTGCGTAACCGGAAAAAGTTTACGCAAAATCAAACCGGCGATCGCTCGACATGCAATATCCAATCCTAAAATCATCAGTGATTCATTTACTGAACGTACCCGCCCATGGAAACCAAAATAAGGCGAGTTCGCTATGGAAATAAGCCCGCCTGCCAATGCCACATCGGCACTAATAATTCGGGCAAGCAGGTTTAAGTCCGGCTCCTCCTTGTTCATCTCAACATGCACACGTTCAAGAATAGCGGGCCTTGAGGGAATACCCGAATCTGCGAGGGTACTTTCAAGTAGACTCTCTACCCGTTTGGATTGACCAGAAGAATTGTCTGATTCTTTGTTATTTTGATTCATGAGCTCCCCTGTCAGTTAACCATGTGGAAAGTGTATCAACATCCATCGGTTTAGCGTAGTAGTATCCTTGTATACCATCAACAGCTAATTCCCTCAGTGCTTCCATTTGCTCTTTAGTTTCTACACCTTCTGCAATAACAGTCATACCAAGATCCTTACCCAGCTGAACCATCGCTTTCACCACTGACATCGCGCGCCGATCTTCAGGTAATGCCATGATAAAGGCTCTACCTAGTTTCAACTTGGTCGCAGGAATATCTTTCAAGTTGGCAAGACAGGAAAATCCTGTCCCGAAATTATCAATCGCCAAGCTGACGCCCATATCACGTATGGTACGCAGGTTGGTTTGAACAACATCAGAATCATCCATAAACAACGACTCAGATAGTTCTAGCTCGATTAATTGTGGTTTGACACTGGCAAGGATGATGGCAGCATGTAGCGCTTGAGCGAACCTCACATCAGACAATTGGCCGCGCGAAACATTTATCGAGACGGTAGTGCTCAAGCCAGCTTTACTCAGGTGAAGAGCCTGACGCGTACCCTGTAACAAACTCCATTCGCCAAGCCTCACGATCAGACCACTCACTTCTGCTACGGGAAAAAACCTGACGGGTGGAATATTTTTTCCATTGACAGTACACCGCATTAACCCTTCTACTGACAAAACGTTACCTTTAAAATCAAGTATTGGTTGGTAATGCAATTGAAGCCCGCCATTATCAAGCGCAGTATGGAGCAAATACTCTACCTCTAGCTCCTCACGGGCATTAATAATTCCCATATGACTCGGGACTAATTCACTACCTGAAATAACATAACGATTGCCACCCAGTTTTTTGGCTGTATTTTTTGACCAATCTGCACGTTCAAGAAATTCTGAAGCGCTTTCTTCGGGCTCAAGGACAGCAATCCCCATGCTGGCTGTTAATCTTATTTTAAAATCACCCATCGTCAGGGGTAGCTCAATCGCGCGCATTATTTCTGCGCCCAATTTTTCTGCTTTCTCAATATCCAGATTGTCGCCAAGGCAAATAAATTCGTCCGCGCTGATGCGTCCAATTTTTACTTTGTCTTTTACCCTTTCGCTCAATCTATCAGCTACGACTGAAATAATGTTATCTCCACCATCATAACCAAAGGATTCATTAATTTGTTTAAACCTGTCAAGATCAATCCAGAGAACTGCTAAAGGCTGATCATTTTCTACCGCCAGATCTACCAACTCGGCTGCCAGTTGCAGGCAACTATAACGATCAAGCAAACCAGTGGTTGGATCAATTTTCGATTCAGTCATAATAATTCATATCCCTAATTGAAATTAGTGCTCGATGTGCACCAGCATTACAATTGACGTATTACTTGAAGTGATCTGATCAAACTACATTATCCTTATATTACATAAGGTTTCAAATTTTTGCTCAACTGTTTTATAGTTTAGTTAGACACCTATCTCAAACTTTTACTGCTCTAACTTATTTTTCTCCTGACACAAAACACAACCATTTCACCTATACTTTAGGAAGCAATAAACATTTTCAGACTATATTCCAATTTAACTAACGCACATTTTTAACCCCTACATGAGCAAAATTACTCTTGACCGCATCCTGCAATCACAAGGCTTTGGCACGCGTAAAAGATGTCGCGAATTAATTAATAATGGGGATGTCAGCATCGCCGGCATAACTATCACAGACAGTCTTATCGGCATCGAAACAGAAAAACTTGAATTTGAAGTAGATGACGAATGTCATCGTTTCCGCAACCGGATTTATATCGCCATCAACAAACCGGCCAATTATGAATGCTCGCGCAGGCCCAGCCATCACCCCAGTTTACTTACCATGTTGCCTGAGCAATTTATTCGACGCGATGTACAACCTGTGGGCCGTCTTGATGTGGACACAACTGGATTAATGCTCCTGTCAGACGACGGCGCTTTTATACACGCGCAATCGTCACCCAAACGTCACGTACCCAAGGTTTATGTTGCAAGTGTTGCTGAGCCCGTAACAGCGAACCTGGTCGAAGTCCTGCTTGGGGGCGTAAAGCTACATGACGAACCTGAAAAACTGGCTGCAATTCGTTGCAACAAAATCGACAGACATCAAATCGAGATCGTTGTAGAACAGGGAAAATATCATCAGGTAAAACGCATGCTGGCAGCAGCTGGCAACCACTGCACTGCACTGCGTCGATCACAAATCGGCTTGTTGACACTCGATGAGCTGTCTTTGGCACCCGGAGAATGGTGTCATTTGAATGATGCACAGCTGGAACTTCTTAAAGCAAAATAACCAATATAACCAAAAATACACAAGGTAAAGCAGGCGTTAATTCATCTTTAATTTGGCACGTATACATGCTCGATAATTTCTACTTCGGCATTTTCAACCCGTGTATCCCTACCTAGTGAAGTAGCGGCAGCGACAACATCCTGCCCTGATTTAACACGATAGAACGCTGTGTTGAGATGTTTAAAAATACGAACCACATCCAAGCCATGGTCGGCAGCAACAACCGATGCACTGTCTATGTTCTTCAACTTAACATCTATGGTACCAGGGATGACGCCTATCCCGCCCGTACGTGCATTTAATACCGTAGGATAAGAACTGGCCCCGTTCACCGTAGTTACGCTTGCGTGACTCTGTTGTGGGGCATCAAAAACCACAAAGGATCCTTTGGTTTCTATCAAATTATTTCCACTCATTCGTGCGAGTGTTTGCTCTGGCTGCTCGTGTGAAAGTCTTTTTGCAGCGCGAACACTAAGTAAAACCTGATACTCCTCACTGTTACTATTTATTTTCGCTCCACGAGCCCGAGATTTCATTTGTGCCTCGCGCGCCAATGCAACAGCATCGGGACTTCTATCTACCTGCTGAGCCAGCACTGGAAAAGCCATCAGCCCAATAAGTAAAACAACGATACGAATCTTCATGTTTTATTACCCCTATTAAAACAAATTACTATCAATCATGACATCAATGTCCGTAAATCCGAATTTGTATCTGATTTAATGTCTGGGCACCCCCACCCGACCAGCCATCCACCACCCTGACCGTCCAAGCTCCGATACCATATTCCCCATAAAATGCATTGCTCGCAAAAACCATATTAAATAGACCTTGAGCACCACTCAATCCATCCCTAATATTTTTAAGTATGCTCCTGGTGCCTGAAGGTGAGATTAACTCGATGCCAAGATCTTGGGTGTTACCGATGGTTGTCCCCGTCGTGATTATTTTAAGCTGCACGGTTTCAACGACACTCTTCGCACCAAAAGCGGGTTCTTGAAACGTGAAACTTGCGCCTGTAATACTGTTGTCCGGAATGCTTGAACTTAATGTGCCGCTATCTATCCAGCCTGTGTTCATAAATGTGCCAAGTGAACCTGAAGGATATGTAAGTGCCATATTGATCGCACTATTTGCGTTTACCGCTCCGAATCCATACCAATTGTGAAATTTGAGCCCTGCTTTGTTTGTTATCCAGGCTTGCTCAGCCTCATACACTCCATTTCCGAGATTGACTTTGACCGCTGGAATGGCTGCATCCACCTGCACTGCGGTTCTCGCCAGAATATCCTTCACTTCACGCCAAGTGAGTAACGGATTAGCCTCAAGCATTAATGCGATAACACCTGTCATCATCGGTGCAGCCGAGGAGGTACCGTTCATATTATTGGTGTAATTACAATTGGAATTAATTCCCCCCAAATTGATGCCCCCTTTACTGAACAAGCTTGTATTTGCACTGGTCACTGAGGCGCCACTCGAGCAACCAGATTGATCCGTTGTTACCATGGCAGGGTCGTATGCTTCCGATACCAATCCCGATCGGACAGCTGCGTTATAGCCATACTCGCCTCCTGGTGTACTCGCCCAGATTGATGAACCTGCACTGGAATAGCTACTCTTCTTTCCTTTTGCACTGAGCGCCGCCATAACTATATTGTACGGCAGGGTATTAGAGGGATCAAAATTCGCGTTCTGGCATGAAATGCCGATTGGTGTAGCAGCACTACAGTCTGCAGCGGAACTTCCACTGCCAAAACTTTTGAAACCATTTCCAGCTGATTTCACGTACAGCGCACCTTTTCCACCTCGCAATGTGCTCGTGCCGTAAGCATACTGCGCTTCCAAGGTTGAATTGATCGATGAATTACTCGTATTCGACGTGCCAAAGCTTTGGTTAAATATGGATACATCACTGCTGTTTGGCTTTAATGTTGATCCGCCGAGAGCGGCAAGAGAGTTCGCGCTCGATTGGGCACTAATGTAGTTGAAACCCTTAAGTTGCGCACTCGACGCAACGCCCAACCCGCCTTTACCATTCCTAGCCATCGCGATTAATCCACTCACCTCAGTGCCGTGATCGCCGGTCGTAACACTGTTTGTTGGGTCGGTTGTACTATTGATAAAATTCCAAGACCCGCCTGCTACCACATTAGGGCTAAGGTCTTCGTGACCAATTTCCATACCCGAATCAACCACGGCCACAATCACACCTTTACCTGTATAACCATAGTTAACATAAACAGGATTCACATTAATGTCGGTTCCCAGGGTACCGCCCGTATTCGCGACACCAACATTATCCGCGTACCCGTTCTGTCCGGTATTAAGCAAGCCCCACTGTTGCTTCGCAAGTGGATCAGTAATGGTAGATATATCGAATTTAGGCAATTGAATGACCGATGTGCTTTTTGCCACAAAATTACTGAATGTAACGTTGGCATTAAGGACACTGATTTGAATACTGACGGGGCTAAAACTATATCCCGTTAAAGTAGGTATTGCAGTGTAATTACCATTTGCCAGAGCGGAGAAACTGTAATGACCACTTGAATCAGTCAACGTTGATGCAATACTCGACCCACTCAATGTAATCAACACATTTTGCAGAACATCCCCTGTTACAGTACCAGACCCTACAAATCCAACGACTAAATTACTAGAATTAAAGTTTATCCCGTTGATACTTGAATTATTTACACTGACTGAAGCGTTAGCTGGATTGAAGACGATACCAGTCTTTACCGGTGAAAGGGTATAAGAGCCATTTGGCAAACCAGAAAATTGGTAACTCCCTGTGGCATCGGTTTGGGTGGAACCTGTTACCGCGCCTGTCAGATTGATCGCTACACCTGCAAGTGATGCTCCAGTTACCTTTCCTGAAATACTATAGGTACTCGTTTGCTTGATAAGGGTTGATACAAAATTATCAGCAGTTGCATTTCCATTGCTAATCGTGACTGTTGAGTCGGCTGGACTAAAGGTATAGTCGGTCAAACTAGGCGTGGCGGTATAGTTTCCATTAGCCAGACCAGCAAAGCTATAGATACCGCTAGAATTGGTCGTAGTCTTTAGTCCACCTGGATTCAACGTAATCAACACATTTTGCTTAACGTCCCCCGTTACCGTTCCCGTCAAACTATAGGTTAATGGACTTGAGGTGAAATTTGTTCCACTGATATCGGCATTACTCAGGCCGACCGTTGCGCTTCCTGGGCTAAAAATAAAACCTGTTTTAACCGGCGTAACGAGATAATTACCACTGGAGAGCGAAACAAAGCTGTATTTTCCGTTCGCATCCGTTGTAATGGATTTTGTGGATGCACCTGTCAAGTTGATCGTCACGCCAATCTGAGTAGCCCCGCTCACGGTACCCGATATCGTGTAACTTGCCTGGACTGGCACAGGCGCAGGATCTTTCTCTCCCGTGCCACAACCAAGCAACAGCGTACTAACAAAAAGAGCTCCCAGAACACGACAACGACTACTGATTAAGTTGACTTTTATCATTTTCGAATAGCTCCGCAAGATGCTGTCTTAAAATTAAGTAATTGTATGTGTGGTCTGTAGCATAATTTACCGATTATACATTGCCTATAATACTAATCAATGATTATATCGTTACCGCAGATTGATTTTAAACGCTTTTAGCTGCTATATCACTGAGAATGAGGTGACTTGTCATTGAGACCGACATCAGCTGTCAGAATCCAGAAAGGGAGGGGTAATTGTTACTCTTAGACTTTCATTTTTTTGGAAGGGTTTACAAACCCGACTCAGCTTAGATTCATTAGTAGACCTAATAGAAATACTTGGTTTTTTTCGCCCACTCGGATTTTGGGTAAAATTTGTGCAGCAACACGAATGCTTCTTTGCTATTTTTGGTTTCGGCACGTTTGCTCATAATGTAGAAGTGAAGCGCTTTGGGTGCCTCGATATCATCGGGTTTTTGTTTTACCCAATTGAGCAATATGGGTGAGATGAATTGAATCAATTCCATCTTGTGCAGTTGCGCTTGCTCCTTTTTTGCTGCGGCAACTTGATCTGCCCTTAGGTAATTAAGGGGGTCTCTACCACATGCACGATACGCATTGCTGTGGCACTCGCTTGCCCACCCTGTTTTTCCAAAGAGCGCCAACTCAGGGGTATTAACCAAAATAAGTACCGCAGCCAGTCGTTTTTCTTCCTCCGTCTGGGCTTTGGTGAAACGCTCATATAAATGGCGGGTTGTTTCCCTGCCTTGAACCAGAACATCAGTTAAGTTATCCGCGGTTTTAAAATCGCCAAGCACGATGGCACGAGTCCACATGGTTTCCTGTAGGCCTTTGTCATGTTTTAAATACTGCGCATGACTATTTTTACTCGCGAGCAGCTTTGATAGTTCAGACAATGAAAAATCTGTATACAAATGTTGATCATAATCGGTATCAAAATCAACATGCTGCAAATTGTTCGCGCCGGATTCATCTGGTATGGGTATACCCGTATTTTCGGCTCGGGTACGAGGCAGCGATTTTAAAAACTCTTCTTCTGTTTTTGCAGTTATCACTTTCAGTCTTAACCATCGATTAAGCGTGGCCCTCGCCACATTTTCTTTAGGCTTTGCCAAGAATTTGTTCACAATCTCATCCGCTTCATTCAATTTCTTTTCTGAAATCAAAATATTCGCCAGATGATATTGAATCGTTTGATATGCCGCAGAGCCTTCTGGCAAAGCCTTTGCCGCCTGTCGTTCTCCCGCACTCAGTTCATCGGCATCCGCAAGTGTTACGACAGCCGCCAACCATACAAGTTGATTTTTGCTATCTTTCAAGTGTTTTCGTGCAAGATCAAGCGCTGATTTGCGTTCATTCGGGTTAACTTCGCTGTATCTTCTGCCAGCCAGTTTTGCTTGCATCAAACCTATCCAAGCCGTCATCGCATCATTTGCTTGCCTGGTTTGAACCCCTTCCATTTTATCCAGCAACATCAAATAGTCGTTCAATTGTTGAAGCGTTGCGGCATCCAGTTTCTGAGTTGCCAATAACTCGCCAAGCTCTTGCATATATTCATATGGGCGTAATTGTGCCTCTACAAAACTGACCAATAATTTTGCTGGCGGGTAAATTTTTGCAGAGTTGAGTAACTCAGTCCTGGCAATTTTAAGCAGATCATCTTTCGTTTTGCGTTTCGACAATGTTGTTGCATCAAAGCCGGGATTATCCCGATTGATATTATCTTCAACATTGTAATAAAGCATAGCCTTGCGAATCAGACAACGTGCCGCCAGATAGGCGCCCAATGGCTGCCAGGGAGATTTTGAATTTTTGGAAATCGCCAGAAAGTTTACGCGTGCCGCATCATATTTTTCCGCATAAAAATGGGCAGCGGCAACCTGATACTCTCTGTCATATACCAGCCATGCGGGTGCATTTTCTGGCAGAGCCGGGGGCACCACGACTGCAATCCTGCTGTCATTTTCCAGCTTTTCTTTTAACCATGGCGTTGGTGGGGAACAGTTGGCAAACACGGCGTCTTGTCCTTCAAGCCATAATTTTGCATTCTCTTCTCCCCCAGTTTTAATTCGGTCTGCCAGCGTCAGTGATGCACGCTCGAATGCACTGTCCGGGCAATTCAAATATTGACCGTAATCGCCCGCATTACTATAGGCACTTACCTTCGTTTGGGGCGTATTCTTTATCGATTGGCGGGCCGCCAACCATGATTGCACCCCATTCACCAAGGAACCACCGGGCCTACTTGATTCGTTTTCTCCAACCTCTATCCTCCACTCTGAAATATGCAGCAATTTAATTTCATTATCACTGAGTGGATGACCGCTAATGGCTCGATAAGCCAAAAATTGATAGATGCGCCAGAAGCTACTCGGCACCACGCCAATATTTCCGGCTGCATAGGATGGTATATCTGATACTGGCACATAATATTCTGGGGCATAAGCATTGGCTTCGTACCCTCCATCGCCACCACTGGACCACGCTGATACTGAAAAGGTAACAATGAGAAAACAAAATATCGGGTTCAAATATTCACGGACAATATTTGTTTCTTTACTTTTTATATATGCCATTGTTGTTGACTCCATAGTTGTTGTGTCCAGGGTTTTGGTGAAAAATAGTAATGTCGAATTTTGTGTATGGGATGCATTTCCACTTCCGGTTCATCTATAGCGGTACCTATAGCAGTTTGGCAATGCTCAGTTTTGAAGTGCCCTTTATTCGCCAGTAATTGACGGATATCCGCCCCGCTCCCAGCCATACGAAATGTCATGGGTACAATTTCGTCTGCATCCAATTCGCCTATCCAATGATCGCCTGCACACCAGGAAGCAAGAGCCGTTACGGATAGTGCTATATCATCCGCAAGCTTCAATCGAGCAGCTTTCACCACACCCGCCAGAAAATCGCGTTGCGATTTACGTACTTCAAAATCAAGTTGCACTATGTGGCCGTTACTGGCTTTCGAAACATGAACCAACTCATCCACAATAATCTTTGTCTGATCCTCATTCAATTCCGGTGTGCGACGCCATGACACATCCACATGCACAACCGGGACAATCATGGTCTCGGTTTTCACCATCAGGGGATGTACTCGCGGTTGTACAGTAGCATGCTCACTTTCCAGCACGATTGAGCTTGCCACGTAAGCGACACCTATCTGCGCAGGAAGCCAGCGCAGATCTTCGGGTCGTTGCCATGCCCACAAAATTTGCCGGGGCAACACTTCCAGCGCTGGGTGTTGCTTAAAGATTTTAGGAGGCTGCATTGAAGATGAAGGCAATTGGAGTATTGAAATTAAAAACAATGCCAGGATGAAATAGAATAGAAGATTAACCGGTACATCACTACTGTAAAGTGTTCTAAGGCGCCATACACTATTTTGCCACCCTTGCGACAACGCGATCTTAGGCATGGGATATTTACTCACTCACCAAAACGATCACTGTATTCGCGCTTACTTTATCAATTTCCAACTGCACTTCACAGTACTCATTTATATCACTTGTGGGTGTTGGATCATCAGTACAACTACACCCACCGATAATACCCTGATAAAAAATACCCGCTTTAACGATGATTTTTTTTTGCATCTCATTTACGCTGTGGATAGCCACCGTAATGGGTGCATCACTCACATAGTTGCCTGTCGTCAGGCCCTTTTGCAGAGGCAATTGATCAATACTCAGACTTTCGATTTCTGCTTTGAGTATGGTTCGAAAACCTTTTTTCCCCCAAGCTTGTAATGATTTATCCAGTTTAATCATCACGCATTTTAAACTTTTGCCAGTGTCTGTAATACTGCCTTTAACAACTGCCAGCAATGTGCTACCGATTCAATCTCCACCCTTTCTCCAGGAGCGTGCGCCCCCCGAATGTCCGGCCCAAAAGAAATCATGTCAAGGTGAGGATGACTGGCGGCGAGTAAACCACATTCCAGACCAGCATGAATCACTTGCAAGGAAGCAGGCTGTCCGAATTCACTAATGTATACCTGCTGGCATAAGCTTAACAACTTGGATGCCGGGTTGGGCGTCCATCCTGGGTAAGCGCCATGTTTCCTACCATGTAATTCATAACTGCCCGCATACGCGATAAACTTGTCTGCCAGCGCATCTGCTCTGCTATCTTGTAAAGAGCGCACTTTAAACGTCGCATTAAAAACACCGTTCTCCAATGTTGCCACGCCGAGGTTACTTGAGGTGTCGGTCACACCCGTGAAGTCATCACTCATACGAGATACGCCATTCGGTGAAGTATCCAAAAAACCAAGCAAACGATCGGATCCTGCTTTTTGCAATGCTTTTTTCCCCTGTGCATCACCTAGCTGCATAATTTCGTCCAGCTTGTATGCGAACAACACATTGTCATCCACCGCAGTAAAACGCTTTCGCCAAGCATCATGTCTATGCTGTACCCATTCATCCAGTTTTGCCAGGGCGTCGGCACGCAAGGCACACGTTACATTTGCTTCTCGCGGTATCGCATTGCGTGCGGTGCCACCGTTTAAAGCGATCAGTCTTAAATCTGTATGTGCTGCCAAATCGCGCAATGCCTCGGCCAGCAGCTTGATCGCATTGCCACGACCAAGGTGTATATCGATACCTGAATGACCACCTAGCAAACCCGCAACCTCCAAACGCAATATCACATAGCCAGGGGGCAGGTCTTCTGTTTCGAATGCATGAGTCACCTCAACATCCACACCGCCCGCACAACCCAAATAAAAATGCCCCCACTCCTCGGTGTCGATATTGATGAGTGTCTTACCCTGTAATGAACCCGGTACCAGTCCGCGCGCACCATCCATGCCACTTTCTTCGTTGATGGTAAGTAACACTTCCAGAGGCGGATGTATCAAGCCAGGTTCTTCGAGAATGGCCAATGCAAGCGCCACGCCTATTCCGTTGTCTGCACCCAGCGTCGTGTGCTCTGCCACGACCCAACCGTCAAGTTCAACTGGATGAATCGGGTCGCGTTCAAAATCATGGTGTGTTCCAGTATTGGCCTGGCACACCATATCGAGATGACCTTGCAAAATAACACCGGATTTACTTGCACTACCCGGGCTGGCGGGTTTTTTTAGAATCAAATTTCCAGTCGCATCGACACAGTATGCAATTCCGTGAGCTTTAGCCCAGCCGATTAGATGGTCACGCAATGCCGCTTCTTGATAGGAGGGACGTGGAATCGAACACAGTTCGGAGAAATGTGACCACACTGGGGACGGTTGCAAATTTTCAAAAATATTATTCATTGAGGATCTCTAAATCACCTAGTACTAAATCTTAACTTACAAAAGTATTTGAAACTCTGCGTCAACCAGCTGTTTTATTTCTGCGGATCGAACTCAAAATCTTTGGGTATTTTATAGTCTGGATAGTGCTTTTTAAACGCGACCAGCTCTTTTTTTACTTCCTCCACCCGCCCTGCCTGCTTGAGTTGTTTGATACGATTGAGCCAGTCTTCAGGCTTCAGATTTATTTCACCCTCTTCGACAACTATGGGCACGCTGCGCTGCAAAATAACAGGCTGAGGAGAAGCCACACCCGCTTGCGCGCTCTCCTTGAATGTGTCAGGCACGCTGCCTTGTGTATTGACTACAGGCTTTTTTACTTTTGTCAGTGACATCTCACCTGCAACATCTGCCCGTTCATTTAACTCAAGTCGTTTAACAGCTTTCGCGGTTTCGTGTGACGCAGCAATTGGGGGAGAATTAAATAATTTTGATGCTACGGTTTCGACTTCTGTGAATTCTGAAGCATCCAATTTATTCACAGACAATTTTGGTGAGGGCAACATTGGTGTCATTTTTTTCGCGGAGGGTGCTGGTTCAACCGCCAATGTTAACGCTTTGCTGTCTGCGATTTCAGACTCAGCCCTTACCGTTTCCTGCCCTGTTTTGCGTTCAACTTCTGCGGGGGGTGGTAATAGGTCTAAATTTATATTTTCCTGCGCTACAATTTTCTCTTCATTAAACTGTTTTGGTGTTGCGGAATCCTTCAACATATGGGGCAATTGCACGCCGACCAACACCGCAACGATCAAGCTGGCTACCAACCCTAGCGGGGTTGTCCAGCGACGCTTGGATTTGGCACCGGGACGCGAGTCAACCGCCCGATGTGCCTCTGCCAAAATAGCGGCATCAAGGTGCTTGGGCAAAGTAACTTGAGGTAATTCGGCATACAACGCTGACAAATCTGCATTACCCTCAAGGTATTGTTCAAATTCCCGCTTTTGACTCATACCAGACCTCTCAATCCATCCCGTAATTTTGCAACCGCATATCGCAAACGACTCTTGGCTGTTTCAGTTGTAACGCCAGTCGTCAGTGCAATTTCCTCCAGCGACAGCCCTGCTTCTTCACGCAATAAAAAAGCCTCTCGTTGCACAGCAGGTAGCATTTCGATTTGTTTGACCAGTTTTTCAACCAATCGTTTTCTTTCTATCAATATCTCAGGTTGTGTTCCAGCGTCAGCAGTAAGGTGATCAGCCAGGCTATCCGATTCACCGTCCTCAATATCCAGGGACAAGGTTAATTCCGGTCTTTGGCGTATGTAATCGATCAGCCGGTTATGCGCAATCTGGTATAAAAAGGTAGTGAATTTTGCACTGGGTTGATAGCGATCGCGACTGCGGATGATATTGCTCCATACATCCTGAAACAGCTCTTCAGCCACATCCTTGTGTTTGCATAATCTGAGTAAATAACGGAATAGGCCTCCCTTGTGACGGTGATACAAGACATCAAACGCCCCGGCATCCCCGTCACGATAGAGCTCCATCAGTTTTTCATCGGCCACTTCATCGCGCATAGAGCGAAAGTATAAAGCACTTGGTCACCGAGAACACAGTGGTCACAGATTAATGTAGCAGGCTCTACAATCTATACATACCGATTGCGATTCGATCTTGTGCACTTTCTGCTTCAACATCTGTGATCACTGCGCTCTTGGTGGCCTGCGCTTCACTGGCCTAGTGGGAGTTTCATTCACCACTCCTAGCCGACGGTTTGTGAGTTGACAGAGACTGTGCCAAATTAACCAATCTTAAAAATTCCCCCCGATAGCCAAACGTATCGGCTCCACGTGACTCCGAGGCCAGTTTTGCGATGTCGGTATAACTCATTTCGCCAGTATGCTTGCCACCGCGTAACTGCTGGCCAAAAGCGGCTACCGCGGTTGCAAAGCGAAACTCATTCGATGTTTGCGAAATACTGGTTTTAATGTCCTGGCGATGTAATGGCCATTCCATCAGTTTAGACACCTCCCCTTCAGGCTCTTTATAACGCAGACGTAAAAAGGCCAGCTCTGCCGATTGATCTGTCGTAGCTGTTTTATCTTTACCATAGCGCAATGGATCAACACTTGCCGTATTCCCCTTGAGTGTCAGTTCGTATATTGCAGTAACGGTGTGGCCTGCACCAATTTCACCTGCATCAACTTTGTCATTATTGAAGTCTTCGCGCTTTAACATACGGTTTTCATACCCCACCAAACGGTATTCACTCACGACATTGGGATTAAATTCAATTTGAATTTTTACATCTTTTGCAATCGTCGCGAGCGTCGAGGTCATTTCGTCAACCAACACTTTTTGACCCTCGTTTAGCGTGTCTATGTAGGAATAGTTTCCATTTCCGGCGTCCGCCAGTTGCTCCATGAGTTTCTCGTTATAGTTACCAACACCAAAACCTAAGGTTGAAAGTGACACACCGCTCTTGCGTTTTTCTTCGGCCATGTTTTTCAGCGCATCAAAGTTGGTGATGCCGACGTTAAAGTCACCATCTGTTGCCAATAAAATTCGATTAATCCCCCCCTTAATGTAGCCCTGCTCTGCCATGCTATATGCCAGGGTAATTCCTGCTGCCCCGGCAGTTGAACCACCCGCCCGCAAGTTATCCAGCGCGGCGATGATTTTTGCTTTATTTGAACCCGTAGTCGGTTCCAGAACCACTTGAGTACCTGAAGCATAGGTCACCAGCGAAACCCTATCTTGCGGACGTAGTTGATTGACCAACAATTTTAGAGCCGATTTCAATAGTGGCAAACGCTCTGCAGACTCCATAGAGCCGGACACATCCACCAAAAACACCAAATTTGAAGGCGGCAAACTGATTTTGGCGATATCCTGACCCTTGATTCCGATACGTAGCAAATGGTGGTTTGCATTCCAGGGAGCAGGCGCCATTTCTGTGTTCACCGCAAAAGGCGCATTGTCTTTGGGTAAGGCATAGGCGTAGGGGAAGTAGTTGATCATTTCCTCAACTCGCACCGCATCTGCCGGTGGCAGACGCCCCTCATTCAGCATACGTCTAATATTGGAATAGCTCCCAGTGTCCACATCAATACTAAATGTTGAAACCGGCGACTCGGCAACCTGTTTAATTGGATTCTCTTGCAAAGCACCGTACTGCTCGCGCTCCGGCATTGCCGGTTGCATATAGGAGACAACCGGTGATGGCATATATAGAGATTCTGCCATCCTAATATCCATTCGCTTTGCTTCTAACGGCTTTGGAGCAACGCGATCCTGAGTTTTATAGGAAGTAGCGGCGCCAACGACTGACAGATTTTCTGTTCGATTGGACTGCACAGGTACCTTGTCATTGTTTGCCACAGCCGACATTGGTTCAGGTGCAGACGGTTTTAGTTCAACTTGATGCGTTTCCAACGGTTGATTAATGACCGTTTCAGATGACGCATTGGACTGAACTGTTTGCTGACTGGTTTCTTGATGGGCACACGCAGTCAAGACGAGTAAACAGGAAAATAATATATTTTTTGATAATGGATTCATCGCATCCTCGCAATTATGGTTAATCGGTTTAGTGTTTATCCTTGCGAAATTGCAAGGCATGCAGTTATAAACGGAGGAAAGAGTGAAACGGGGTTAATCAATGTAAAAAATATATTATTACCCGTGAAAACCGGTCATTTGCCTGCCTGGGTTATAACCAATGTATTCAAATTAAAAAATCAATCCCACTTCAAACTGGAGAATCGAGCCAGAAGGATAGTATTTCAGAATATTTTCAGCGTTCTCGATGTCCTGTCTGCTACTAGCCGAATTTGCGTATTGTGATGCGCTGCGTTTTACTTCTCCGTTAAAGGGAATATTAAGGGTGAACCAGTCCACCACCAAAGTATATTTTCGATTGACTTGCCATTGATTACCCAAACCAAATCGAAAGAAATTTGAATTAAGTTCACTCACGGCGAGTGAATAACTAAACGTGCCCAAATCAAACAAACTCTGCCCCAACCTGACCGCTGTATTTCTTTGCCCTAGCCCCATTTTCAGGTTAAAACTATTTCCATAAAATCGCCTTGCCTGCAAAGTCAGGCTTTGCTCCTTCACTTCACCCAGATCGACTGAGAGAAACTTGAGCGCTTGATTTGAATTCATATAATCGATGCCAAACATCCAATTCGCATTTGCTACATAATTTGCGTTTATACCCCATGCCATTGGGAATGGAAAATGTACCGGTGCCCAAGCCACATTAAGGAGAAAATCGGATTT
>Ga0315270_10000192_pt1 | contig 35550 bp, 30 predicted proteins | sample C1_bottom_MG_FD_204932 | JGI IMG/M metagenome (GOLD analysis project Ga0315270, IMG submission 204932) | Sediment microbial communities from Yellowstone Lake, YNP, Wyoming, USA - C1_bottom | ecosystem: Environmental > Aquatic > Freshwater > Lake > Sediment | place: USA: Wyoming | collected... | reverse complement strand
GGGCCCCCTGCCCGCCCGTCTCGGCGACCATGGCCATGGACAGCAGGGCCACCAGCGTCTTGCCGCTGCCCACGTCCCCCTGGAGCAGGCGGTTCATGACGCGGCCCGAGGTGAGGTCGTCCACGATGTCCTTGAAGGCCCGGCGCTGGGCGCCCGTCAGGTGGAAGGGCAGGAAGGATCGCAGGCGCTCGCGCAACTCGGGCGACGTGGGCACCACCAAGCCCTTCCGCTTCAAGCGCCCCGCCCGGCGCAGGGCCACGCCCAGGGAGAATGCGAAGAGTTCCTCTGAAGCCAGCCGTTGGTGGGCGGGTGAGGTGCCGGCGTTCAGCAGAGCGGGATCGCTATCGTCCGGCGGCTCGTGAAGCAGGTGGAAGGCCGTCATGCCGTCGGGCAGATCCTTCGCCAGGTCCAGGGGCAGCCATTCCTCCGCCGCGTGGGCCCGGCCCAGGGCCTCCTGCACCAGCTTCTGCCGCACCCGGCCCGCAAGGGGGCCCAGCTTGCGGTACAGGGGCAGGAAGCGCCGGACCCAGCCGATGTCCTCGCCGCGGCCCATCAACTCAAACTGCGGGCCGCGCATCTCCAGGCCGTGACGACCGGTGGACAGCGTTCCGAATACCAGCATGCGGTCGCCCACCTTGAGGGCGCGGGCGAGATAGGGTTGATTGAACCAGATGAGACGCAGGCTGCCGGTGCCGTCTTCCAGCAGCGCCTCCGTGAGGGCCATGCGCTGCACATGCGTGGTGCTCTGGCGCAGGTCCCGCAGGGTGCCCATCACCGTGACAATGCCGGGATCCGCTGCTTCGAGCCCTCGCATCTCCAAGCTGCCCAGGGGCCGGAGGCTGCCCCGGTCCACGTAGCGGTAGGGCAGGCTCCACAGCAGATCCCGAAGGGAGTCGATCCCCGCATCCTGCAAGGCCGCCGCCCGCGCCGGTCCCAGGCCCCGGAGGACCGTCACCTTGGATGAGAGCGGGAGCGGAGCGAGGGACATGGATCTTCAGGCTAGCCCAAACGCCCTGCCACACCCCATTCTGAAGACAGGCCCTAGGCGTGGGCGGCAACCTTGGCCATGGCCTTGACCAGGGCCTGCTCCAGATCCGCCCACAGATCCTCGGGGCCTTCCAGGCCCACGGAGAGCCGCATGAGCGACTGGGAGATGCCGCTGTGCTCGCGGGCTTCGGCGTTCACCACTCGATGCGTCAGGGCAGCGGGGTGCTGGATGAGAGTGTCCACGCTGCCCAGCGACACGGCGGGCGTCATGAGCCTCACCTCGGCCATCACCACGGATGCGGCCTCGAAACCACCCTTCAGCTCGAAGGCCATGAGGGAGCCGGGGCCCTTCATCTGGCGGCCCAGGAGTCCCTTGGGATCCTGGCCAGCCAGGCCCGGAAAGTGGACGGCGGACACGGCGGGATGCTTGGCCAGGCGCTCGGCGATGATCTTGGCGCCCTCCTGCTGCGCACGCACCCGCAGGGGCAGCGTGGGGAGGCTGCGGTGCAGCAGGTAGGCGGCCAGGGGGTGCAGCACGTTGCCCGTGATGACGCGCACCTTGCGCAGCTCCGTGGCCCAATCGTTGTTGGTGGCCACGAGGCCCGCCAGCACATCGCCATGGCCGCCCAGGAACTTGGTGGCGCTGTGGAGGACCAGGGTGGCGCCATGCTTGATGGGGTTCTGCAGGATGGGGGTGGCGAAGGTGTTGTCCACGAGCACGGGCACCTTGCCGGCCTGACGGACCACATCTTCCAGGTCCACCATGGCCAGGGTGGGATTGGCGGGGGTTTCCACGATCACCATGGCGGTGTCAGGCCGGATCGCGACGGCGATGCCATCGGCCTCGGCCCAGGAGACCTCCAGTCCCAGCATGCCCGAAGCCAGCAGGTGATCCGTGCCGCCGTAGAGGGGACGCACGGCCACGATATGACCACCGCGCTGCTTGGCGGCCATGAGACAGGCCGTCACCGCGGCCATGCCCGAGCCGAAGGCCACGCATTCCTCGGCGCCTTCGAGCTGGGCCAGGCCCTGCTCGTAGCGGGCGACGGTGGGGTTGTAGAGCCTCGAATAGACGGGGCTGCCGATGGGCAGGCCGCCCATGGCCATGGCCTCCAGGCTGCGGCCGCCCTCGTCCAGATCCTGCACCGGGTAGGTGCTACTCAAGTCGATGGGCATGGCATGGATGCCCTGCTCGTGCAGCACCTCGCGGCCGGCATGGACGGCCTGGGTTTCCAGCGAGGTCGAGGCGATGGGCTTGGACATGGGGATACTCCGGGTTGGTCTTTCGCTATCCATCAGTTTAGAATTTGCAAATTCGGCGTCTGCCGAATTTGCATTGGAAAAAGCCTATGAATATCTCATTGGACAAAATTGACTGCGACATTTTGAATCTTTTACAGAAGAATGCACGGCTATCCAACAAGGAACTGGCCGCGGCCGTGGGTCTGGCGCCATCCTCCTGCCTGGCACGGGTGCAGCGCCTGCGTTCCGATGGGGTGCTTCGGGGCGCCCATGCGGAGGTGGATCCCCAAGCCCTGGGCGTGGGCCTCCAGGCCCTCATCGCCGTGCAGCTGCGCCAGCACAGCCGCGCCCAGGTGAAGGCCTTCTGGAAACACGCCCTGGGGTTGCCCGAGGTGCTGTCGGTCTTCCACGTGGCGGGCACCCACGACTTCCAGGTGCATGTGGCCGTGCGGGACGCCCACCATCTGCGCGACTTGGCCCTGGACGCCTTCACCACACGCACCGAGGTGGCCCATATCCAGACCAGCCTCATCTTCGAATGGGCCAAAGGCCAGGTGATGCCGAACTACCGGAAAACGGCCCGGTGAGAGCGCAGGATACGAGCTCGCTGGCGTGTGGAATCTTTATGGCCCCATTGAACGGGTGGGTATCAGGGTCCCTCCCCACCCGGCAAAAAATTGTGGCGCGTGGTTCCATGGGCGGTATCATCAAGCAATGGAGGGACGAATGACCAAGAAGGACACCCTCCTGAAGAAGGCCCAGCAAAACCCAGGGGGTTTGAGATTCGATGAGTTGATTCGGCTGGCTGGGATATTGGAGTGGGAGAAGAAGCCTGGCGGCGGAACCAGCCATCAGAGCTTCAAAAAGAAGGGCGAGTCGATAATTCTCACCTTTCAGCCAGGCCCAGACGGAAAGGCTAAGGCGTATCAAGTCAAACAACTTCTAGGAACCATCAAAGGGGAAAGTGAAACAGAGGAAGGAGGAACAGATGAACATTCCTAAATACAGCACCAGAGTTCAATGGAGCGACGAGGATGGCTGCTATGTTGCCATCTGCCCCGAAGTCGATGGATGCTCGGGATTCGGACCTACTCCCCAGGAAGCCACGGCTGATTTGAGCATCGCCCTTGAGTTGAATATCACGGCACGGGCCGAAGAGGGCATGTCGATTCCGGAGCCCATGAAGCTCGAAGAGTACAGCGGCCAATGGCGTCAGCGAGTCCCTAAGGATCTTCATGCTTGGCTGATGCAGGATGCGGCAGATCAAGGTGTTTCCATGAATACTAGGGTCATCAGCCTCTTGCAGCATGCAAGAGGGCAGGCAGATGCCTTTGCCGGAATGAAGCGTGATATGGAAAGGCTGGTCATGCTCTTGGCAACAACCCGCAACGCTTCAATGTCCGCCGCTGGTTCACCCCAAGCTACTTGGGCAAGCCCGAAGAGTACTCAGAACGGCCCACCAACCAATATTTCCACCTTCGTTAGATCACCAAACGCAAACAACCCCCAAGTAATGGAGAGCTAATGGCCAAGCTGGTTTGGGCCCTAACTTGCAGCCGTGTTATCCACGACTCTGCTTCCAACATGATCTCCCTCATTGATACGCTGGATGGGGTCGGGATGGGGGCATATCCCGCCGTTGCTCCACCAATCTTTGTCGCCACGGTCTGGCAAAGAGAAGAAGGTGAAATGACCATAGAAGTGCGGGCACGCGCCTACACCCCTCAGGGCGTCATGATCGCGGAACAATCGACAAAATTAACACTGAACCCAGAGCACACAAGAGGCAGGATCAATATCGGAATGATAGGCCTCCCCATCGCAGTTCCTGGGCGTTATCACTTCGGCGTCGAGATCAAGAAGGGCGGCAAGTGGGTTGAGGTCACTCGGATTCCAATGGATTTCGACGCACCACACCCAGCCTTTCCGGGGTCACCACAAATAAACGTGCAATGAGGGACTAAACCAATTACCAAGCGGGAATCCTAACAAAGGTCCATTTAGCCGCCAGCTGTCGTTCGCTTTGCTGGACCGTCGAGGTGGCGATAGGGATCCTTGGGGGCAGAGAGCCCAGCCTTCCTGAGCATAGACGAGCGGATTGTTGAACACCTCGGGGCCCACCTGGTCGGCCGATAAACTACCGATGAATATCGGAGACCATCAGTCGAAATAGCAAAGTGCCGGAGGAAGGCGATGGTGCGTCTCATGGCCGCCCCGCCGCTGTCAGCCCCCGGTCCGCCAGCCGACCCAGGTCCCCGCTCCCCTGGCTGTTGGCAAGGCTCTTGGCCAGGGCGGTAAGCATGGCCTCTTGAGCGAAAAGCGGGAGGTGGGGCAGCAAATCCGCCGCTGCCGCGACCGCGAGGGCCTGGTGGGCGTGATTGAAGGTGGGATCGTTCTGGGATGCGGCCTCGGCCAAGGCGGCCAGGGCAGCCTCCCCGCGTCCGGCCCGCACCAGGCCTTCGGCGTGGCCCATGGCCAGGGCCGGCTCCACATCCAGCACCGCGTCCGTCAGGGCCTCGGGGCTGGGCTCTCCGCTTACCACTGCCCTCACCCGCTCCTCGGGTTCATCCGTCGGGAAGAGGTTCACCAGGGCCGCGGCCTGGCACCAGATGCGGGGATCCGCTGGGCGGGTGCGGGCCAGCATAGCCAGGTACACATAGGTCCAGGCCGTCTTGCCCTCCAGGTCGCGCCGGGCATCCAGCTGCTTTTCGGAGGCGGCCAGCACCAAGGCCGTCAGCGTGTCCCCGGACCCCTGCCCATCTTTCAACCGTGCCGTGAACGGGTCCAGCAGCGCCACCAGGCCCAGGTCGCAGATCTCCCGCACCTGGGATTCCCAGGCGGCCAGGTCGAGAATGGCTGGCGCCCAGGGCACGCACACGTCGGCGCCCCCCAGCCGCTTGGCCGCGCGACGGGCCCAGAAGGTGTCCTCCGGTGTGGCCGCCACCCAGGCCGCGAGACCAAACAGCCGGCGTCCCGTGGCCTTCGGGCGCTCCAGTCGCTCATGAAGGTCGGCGAGGTGATCGCACAGCACGGCCTTGTGGCCGACATTGGCCATGTCCGTCACCGAGAGCAGCCCCAGGCGCTGGAAGTCCTCGGTCTGTGGCCATTCGAAACCCTGGGCCTCCGCGTAAGCCAGGCCGGGCCGGTGGGATTGGATGAAGGCCTCCAGGTTCCGCCACTGGCCGCTGCCCTTGGCCGCCAGCACCTGGGCCAGGGCGGAATCGGTCCGGCGCCCCTCGTGGGCGGCCATGTGCAGCTGCGTGGCCAGGGTCCGATGGAAGCTGACATCACCCAGCAGAGGCCGCAGGCGCAACACCGCCCGCAGACCCAGGATCCCGTGGGGCACGTGGGGCTGATAAGCCTCCCAATCGATGCGGGGGATGATGGTCTTCACCGCCTCCCGTACCCCGTCGCGCACGCCATCTGGCTGGGCGAGCTGGGCCGCGAAGGCCTCGAAGAACCGCTCCGTCGGAGCCTCCAGCTCCTGCTGCCAGCGGGGATCAACCGTCATGCGCCCTCCAGCGGCAGGTCCCAGGCGGTGGCCACGAGGCGGGCCCAGTGGTGGTTCCAGGCGCGCTTCCACACAAGGCTGCCCTCCTTCATCTCGGAGGCTTCGAGACGTTGGCGTAGTTCTGCGCGCAACGCTTCCGCGTTTGGACCCAGCGCTGCTTCGGCCAAGCTCAGCAGGGCCGCGCGGGCCTCCCGTTCCTGATCGTGGTGGGCCAGGTAGCCGGCGGATTCCGGCGAGGGCGTCTGGGCCCGAAGGCGCTGCCAGACCTCGAACGCGGCCTTCGCCGCCGGGTCGTCCCGCAGGGGTGCCTTCACCTGGGCCCAGCCCTTGCCGGCATCCAGGTCGGGACCCGCCCGGAGCACGGCTTCGCGCAGTTTCACGGTTTTGGCCACGTCGCGGTCCAAGTGCTTGAGCGCCACGAAGGTGCGGGGTTTCTCGCGCTTTTCCCGGCGATCGAAGAAGGCGTTGAGGGCCGATACCACCAGGTCCATGGGCACACTCGCAGCCTCCCAGGCCAGCACCTGCCGGTAGTCGTCGGTGCTGAGCAGGCCCGCGCGACCCCAGGCCCGGAAGGCCCACTCGCGCTCCAGCCAGTCCTTCTCTTCGCGGGTGTAAGAGCTCATAACAAAACCCCACGGGGCCGCGCAAGGGGCGCCGGGCGAGCGAGGCGAGGAGACGCGTAGCAGGTACTACGCGCGACGAGCCTGACGCGGTATCGCTCTCCACCTGACGGGCCCTGCTTGCAGGGCCCTCCCGCTCGCTGGCTCGCGGAGGTGGAGCCTCCCCGCCGCCCCTTGCCCGGAGGGATGAAGTCAGGCAGGCGCCCCGCGGTGTCAGGCCCCTTGAACAACGAACCACATTGTCCTGCGGGCCCTTCCCTCTCGGTATCGCCTGCGGCGATACGCGAGGCAAACTGATATCTGCGGTGCATCCTGCCTGGCTTCATCGCGGCCTCGTCGGGTTTTGCTATGAGCTCTATGGCATCAGGGCTTTTCCGGCACCAGCCAAGTTCCGTCCTTCAGATGCAGGCCGCCGTCCTCCCAGGCCAGCACCTCTTCAGGAATGATCGCGGCCTTGGCGAAGCCGCGGAGGCGGAAGGGGCCTGATCCCAACAGGCGGCCTTCCCGATCCCAGACCTGAAGCTGCCACAAAGTGCCCTGATGGCCTTCGACCTTGAGGAAGACACCGCGCTTGCCATCGCCGCCCCACGTGGCCTCGGGAGGCACGGAGGCGGGTCGCGCGGGAACCCCGCGGCAAGCCATCAAACCCGCGCCCAGCAAGGTTGTCATCACCAGGATCGTCGAAGGTCGCGCCATGCCGACATTCTACCCGGTAGACTATGTGCCGAGGGCAAGATGGTCCTGATCCGCGAACAAATCCGCTACAAGAGCCGCAAGGAGATCGACAAGCTCCGCGAAGCCTGCCGCGTGGCCGCCAACGCCCTGCGCCTGGCCGCCCGCGCCGCGAAACCCGGCGTGAGCCTGCTGGAGATCGACCGCGTGGCCGAGGCCTACATCCGACAGCAGGGGGCCTCCCCCAGCTTCAAGGGCTACCACGGCTTTCCGGCCACCCTCTGCACCTCTGTGAACGACAAGGTGGTGCATGGCATTCCCTCCAAGTACGTGCTCCAGGAGGGCGACGTCATCGCCATCGACTGCGGCGCCAAGCTGGACGGCTTCCACGGCGACACCTGCCTGACCGTGGGCGTGGGCAAGATCAGCGACGAGGCCCGGCGCCTCATCCAGACGGCCCAGCTGGCCATGTTCGTGGGCATCGAGCACTGCCGTCCCGGCGAGCGCCTGGGTGACATGGCCACCGCCGTGCAGACCTTCGCCGAGGAGCGCGGCTACTCCGTGGTGCGCGAGTACATCGGCCACGGCCTGGGCCGGGACCTGCACGAGGATCCCCAGGTGGTCTTCGCGGACCAGCGCCCGGGCACCGGCTTCCGCATGGAACCGGGCATGACCATCACCATCGAGCCCATCCTCAACATCGGCAGTCACAGGTGCCTGGTGGAGCCCGACGGCTGGACCGTCCGCACCCGCGACGGGTCGCTCTCCGCCCAGTTCGAGCATGACATCGCCATCACCAAGGACGGCCCGGACATCCTCAGCATCCCGGACCCCGAATTCGAGCTGGAAGACGGGTTGTAGGACAGTCTTCAGTCCCCAGTCCTCAGTCCTCAGTCTTCAGTCCTCAGTCCTCAGTCCTCAGTCCTCAGTCTTCAGTCCTCAGTCCTCAGTCTTCAGTCCTCAGTCCTCAGTCCTCAGTCCTCAGTCCTCAGTCTTCAGTCCTCAGTCCTCAGTCTTCAGTCCTCAGTCCTCAGTCCTCAGTCTTCAGTCCTCAGTCTTCAGGCGCGCGGGCTACGCCCGCGCGTATACGAAAAACGCGGCCGCGTTTTTCGCGCTAGCCCTTGGCCCAACGACGAATCGCCTCCGGCAGTTCGGGCTGGGGTCCCTCGTACTCCATCTGGCGCAGCACTTCGGCCACGGGGATGTTGCCGGCCTTTCCCCGGAAGAGGGCCTTCACCACGCCTTCGGCGGCCAGGTCGCCGCCACGCTTCAGGAAGCGCTGCTCCAGGAAGACCCACTTCTCGTCCCAGCCCAGAAGCCGCGTGTGCAGGTCGTAGCGCTCGAAGGGATCGAGGCTGCGGCGATAGCGCATGGTGATGCCCCCGACCAGGGGCTGCCAGCGGTTCCGGAGCATGGCCTTACCGAGTTTCGTGCGGAAGCTGAGGTCGAAACGGCCCAGGTCCATGATGCTGAGGAAGCGGCCGTTGTTCATATGGATGTTCACGTCCAGGTCGTTGGGCCACACGCGGAAGCGGAGGACTGACGTCCCCAGCGGCTCCATGGGCGGACGGAACCAGAGGGTGAGGCCTTTCCAGAGGGTGCGGAAGAAGAGAACCATCCCTCAGGCTACCGGGCCGGTGCGCTACCGTGGAGCCATGGAATTCACGGTCCAGGCTCCCGCAAAGCTCAACCGCTTCCTCGCCGTGCTCGGACGGCGGGCGGATGGCTTCCATGAGCTGGAGCTGATCACCACCGTGCTGGAAGGTGTGGCAGAGCTGACCGACACCCTGGCAGGCGAACCGGCCACCGTACTGTCCCTCGCCATCTCAGGTCCCACTGGCGAAGGGCTGGTGGCCGACGAATCGAACCTGGTGATCAAGGCTTGGCATCTGCTGGAGGAGGCCGCCAGGCGCTCCCTGCCCGCGGCCCTGCGTCTGGAGAAGCGAATCCCCCACGGGGCGGGACTGGGGGGTGGCAGCAGCGACGCGGCGGCGGCCCTGCGCCTAGGGAACCGGATATTCGACCTGGGGCTGGGCGACGATGACCTGCTCCGCATGGCGGCCCGCCTGGGCAGCGATGTGCCCTTGTTCCTCCTGGGCGGAACTGTGCTCGGAATCGGCCGGGGTGAGCGGGTGTTCCCCCTGCGGCCCGTTCCTCTGAAACCCATTCTGCTCGTCCACCCCGGCCTGCATGTGGGCACCCCCAGCGTGTACCGGGCCCTCCAGGACGTGGGCTACCCCTTCCCTGAGGCCCTGGCCTCGCAACCCGAAGGCGCCGTGCCCCCATGGCGCAACGACCTCACGGGCGCGGCCCTCTGGGTGTGCCCGCCCCTGGCCGAGGTCCGCGATGCCCTCCGCGACACCGGCGGCGAGCCCCTGCTCTGCGGCTCCGGCAGCTGCTGGGCCGCGCGGTACGACTCCATCCAGGCCCGGGATGCCGCGGCAGAACGGATTTTACGTGAAAGCCACCCCTGGCGCCTCTGGCGCATCTAGGACCCCACCGGGGACCCGGGGGCGCGCAAGCGCCTGGCTGAGGCTGCTCCGCTTGCAGTTCTATCCCATGGTCTGGGTGGCCTATACCATCGGTGCCCTGGCCGTCTGGCGCCAAGAGGGGGCCTTTTCCTCGCGGATCTACTGGTCCGGCTACCTCTGTCTTGTCCTGATCGAGATGCTGACCGTGATCAGCAACGAATGGTTCGACCAGGGCACTGACCGGCTCAATCAGAATGCGGGCCCCTTCAACGGCGGCTCACGGGTCCTGGTCGATGGCGACCTCGACGCCACCAGCGTCCGGAACGCAGTGCTCGGCATGGCCCTGCTGGTGGGTGGAAGCCTTGCCACGCTCGCCGGCACCCTGCCCCCGTCCGCCCACTCTGGCCTGTTTCTGATGATGGCCCTGGCCCTGCTGGCGCCAGGCTACACCGTGCCGCCCCTGCGGCTGGTCTACCGCGGCTTCGGGGAACTGGAAGTGGGCCTCACCCACAGCCTCGTGGCCATCCTCTGCGGCAGCCTCCTCCAGTCCGGGAGCTGGCGGGATCCCTATCCCTGGCTCATCGGCCTGCCCCTCTTCTTCGCCACCCTCGCGGCCATCACCCTTTCGGCCCTCCCGGACTACGAGGCCGACCGGGCCGTATCCAAGCGGACACTGGCGGTGCTCCTGGGCCGCCGCGGGGCTGCCTGGTCCGCCCTGACGTTCGTGGTGGCGGCTGCCGCCTGCGGGGTGCTCTGGCAGCAGCGGGGGATCTTCGGCGGGATGAGCGGGTTCGCCATCTTCCTGGCCATCCCCCACGCGCTGCTGCTGGTCCGCGCCATCCTCCGCTACCTCCGCCGCGGCGCACCCTGCGAACGGATCAACGGGATCATGGTCCTGGCCCTGACCTACATCCTTTGGTTCGGCCTCATCCCGCTGGCCCACCTGTCCTGAAGGCTATCTCCCTGTGCTCACAGGCAATCAAACCCGGGCATGATGGACAGTCCAGGGGTACCCATGTCCACACCTGCTCTCCGCATCCACGGCCTGCGCAAAGCCTTCCCGAAAGTCGTCGCCGTGGACGGCGTGGACCTGGAAGTGGCCCGGGGCGAGGTCTTCGGCCTGCTGGGCCCCAATGGCGCGGGCAAGACGACCACCCTGGAGATCATCGAGGGCCTGACCGAGGCCGACGGCGGCGACATCGAGATCCTGGGCCTGACCTGGGCGAAACAAGGGCAGGAGATCCGCGCCCGCATCGGCGTCCAACTCCAGAGCACCAGCCTCTTCAACAAGATCACGCCCCGGGAGTCCCTGGACCTCTACGGCAGCTACTACCCCAAGCGCCGGGGCACCGACGAGCTGCTGGACCTGGTGCAGCTCCAGGAAAAGGCCGACGCCTACCACATCACCCTCAGCGGTGGGCAGCAGCAGCGCCTGGCCCTGGCCCTGGCCCTGGTGAATGACCCAGAGCTGGTGTTCCTGGACGAACCCACCACGGGCCTCGATCCCCAGGCCCGGCGCAGCCTGTGGGATGTGGTCCGCCACATGAAGGCCGAGGGGCGGACCGTCATGCTCACCACCCACTACATGGACGAGGCCGAGGCCCTCTGCGACCGGCTGGCCATCATGGACCACGGCCAGGTCATCGCCACGGGCACCCCGGCCTCGCTCATCGCCGACCTGGCCATTCCGAGCGTGGTGGAGCTGACCTTCGAGGGCGCGGCGCCTAATCCGGCGGCCTTCTCCGAACGCCTGGGCCAAGTCGTGAGCCGCCGCGCAGACCTCTGGGAGATCCCCACGCCGGATCCCAAGGCCCTGCTGCCGCGGCTCCTGGAAACCGCGGAAGTCGCGGCCGTGCCCTTCCAGCAGGTCCACATCCGCCGGGCCACCCTTGAAGATGTATTCCTGCACCGTACCGGGCGCAGCCTGAGGGAGTGACCATGATGCTCTGGAGGCAATTCGCCATGGAATGGCGGCTCTACAGCCGCGACCGTGTGGCCATGTTCTGGACCTTCGCCTTCCCGGTGATCCTGTTGGTGGGCTTCGGGACGATCTTCCGGGACGGCGGCGCGCCGAAGCTTTCCCTGGTGCGAGTGCAAGTCCAGGCCCCCGGGCCTCAGGATGTCGCCCTGGACCAGGCCTTGGCGGACCTTCAGCTCAAGGTGCAAGCCCTTCCGAAGGCCGAGGCCGAGGCCCGCTGGGCCAGGGGCGAAACCGCCGCCCAGCTGGAGGCAGATGGCTCCAGCTACCGCCTGCGCCTGAACAGCTACCTCATGGCCCAGGCGGGCGCCACGGCGGGGCTGGTGAACCAGGCCTGGCTGGTGGCCCAGGCACGGCTGAATGGCGCGCCTGAACCCCAGCGGATCCCCATGCAGGTCGAAAGCCCCGGTCGCAAACACTCCGCCAACTACGCCTCGTTCCTGCTGCCGGGGCTGCTGGGCCTGAACCTCGTCAGCATGGGGCTCTTCAGCGTGGGCATGGTGAACGTGTCCTACCGGGAGAAGGGCAAGTTCCGCCGCCTGGCCGTGACGCCCCTCCCCAAGTGGATCTTCCTGCTGGGCCAGGTGCTGCACCGGCTCACCGTGACGGTGATCCAGGCCGCCATCCTGCTGCTGGTGGGGAGTTTGGCCTTCGGCATCCAGAATCAGGGCTCGTTCCTGGATCTGTTCCTCATCATGACCCTCGGCACCGGCTGCTTCATGGCCTTCGGCTTCGCCCTCAGCGGCTTCGCGGATACCTCGGAGGGCTACGCGGCCATCTCCAACCTGGTGTTCTTTCCCCTCATGATGCTCAGCGGCGTCTACTTCACCCTGGATGCCGCCCCGGTCTGGCTTCAGCACGCCGTGGCCGTGGCGCCGCTGGCCCCCTTCCTCCGGGCCCTGCGGGCCGTGTTCAACGACGGGGGCACCCTGGCCGGCCACGGGGCCGGACTGGCCATCGTGACGGCCTGGGGCCTTGCCGCCTTTGCTTTGGCCGTGCGCCGGTTCCGCTGGGCCTGACAATACTTGCCTAAACCGGGAGGTCTGACCGATAACAGGTCATGCACCCGACCCGAGAACCCGAGGACCCGACCGAAGCCCTTGGGCTGGTGCGCCGGTATCTGAATGCGACCTACCGCATCGCCCAGGCCGCCATGGGGGCCAAGGACCTCCAGGAACTGTATGGCCAGATCCATGCCATCGTCCGTGACCTCATGCCGGCGGAGAACCTCTATTTCGCCCTCTGGGACCGGACCACGGGAACGGTCTCCTTCCCCTACTTCGTGGACGCCGTGGATCCCGTACCGCCGCCCCGGACCTTCCGCCGGGGGCTGACGGAGTACGTGCTTCGCACGGAGCAGCCTCTCCTCCTGGACCAGGAAGTCCTGAAGCGCCTGGAGGCCTCCGGTGACGTGGAACCCATCGGCGCGGATTCCCTGGACTGGCTGGGAGCGCCCCTCGTAGGCGCCCAGGGGGTGTTTGGGGCCATGGCCATCCAGATCTACGAAGGGAACCGCCGCTACACACTGGAGGAGCAGGATCTGCTTGTCTTCGTGTCAGGCCAAGTGGCCATGGCCATCGAACGGCGGGCCGCCGAGGAAGCCCTTCTCGCGGAGCGGGGCCTTTTCGTAGGGGGCCCGGTCATGGTCGTCAAGTGGCGCGTGGCGGAAGGGTGGCCGGTGGACTACGTCTCGCCCAACGTCCTGGCCATTCTGGGCTACTCCCCCGACGACCTTGTCAGTGGCCGTGTTCTCTACGATTCCCTGGTGCATCCTCAGGATGTGGCCGCGATCCACAAGGCCGCGGCGGGGTACAAGGCGCAAGGCCTCACCCACTACGAGCAGCAGTATCGCCTGCGCAACGCGGCCGGGGAATACCGTTGGTTCTACGACTTCAGCACAATCGTGGCAGGCCAAGGCTCCGATCCCGGCTACCACTTGGGCTACCTCCTGGACCTCACGGACCGCCGACAGGCAGAGGAGGCCCTCCGGCATACCCAGAAGCTGGAAAGCCTCGGCGTGCTCGCGGGAGGCATCGCCCACGACTTCAACAACCTGCTCACCGTGATGTTGGGCAATCTGAACCTTGCCCAGCTCCGCCTCCCGGACACCTCTCCTGCCCGTCCCTACCTCGCGAACATGGAAGCCACCGTGCTGCGCGCCACGGAGCTGACCAAGCAGATGCTGGCCTACTCTGGACGAGGCCACTTCCAGGTGAAACCGCACGATCTCAATGCGGTGGTCCGGAACCTGACCCATCTGCTGGAAGTGTCCATCTCGAAGAAGGTCCGCCTTCAGCTCGACCTGGAGCCCACCCTCCCGGCCATCCAGGCGGATGCCGCGCAGCTCCAGCAGGTGGTCATGAATCTGGTCACCAATGCCTCGGACGCCATCGGAGACCAGGCAGGCACCATCCACATCACCACCTCGGTCCAGCACCTCGATGCAAGGATCCTGCGGAACGAATACCGGTCTGATGCGCCCCAACCCGGCCGCCATGTGGTACTCGAGGTCGAAGACACGGGCAGCGGCATGGCCGCCGAAGTGATGGAGCGAATCTTCGACCCCTTCTTCACCACCAAGGCCACCGGCCGTGGTCTGGGCCTCTCCGCCATGCTGGGCATCCTGCGGGGCCATGGGGCCGGCCTGAATATCGCCAGCCAGGTGGGCCGGGGCAGCCGATTCAAGCTCTGCTTTCCGACGGTGGACGAAGCCGCCCTTCCCGCGGCGCACGAGGATCCGGCCCCCAACCAGATGCCTCTCCATGGCCTCGTGCTGCTGGTGGACGACGAGGAACAGATCATCGAGGCCACCGGCCAAGCTCTGGAATCGCTGGGCTTCCGAGTGGTGGCCGCCCGGGATGGCCTGGAGGCTCTGGACCGTTTCCAGGAACATCGGAAGGATCTCCGTTTGGTGCTGATGGACCTCACCATGCCACGTATGGACGGCCGGGAGGCCTTCCAGGCCATGCGCGGCCTCGATCCGGTCATTCCCGTGGTGCTCAGCAGCGGCTTTACAGAGCAGGATTCTCTCCAGACTTTCCCGGATGGCGGACCCGCGGGCTTCCTCCAGAAGCCCTACCAGCTCAAAGACCTGCGAACCGCCATCGAGAGAGCTCTGGGGAGCTGAGCCAGATCCCAAGCTAGACTGGTCGGCTGGAGAACCTCGATGACGTCGTCCAAACGTGCCCGGCTGGCCATCTTCCTCACCGTTTTCGTGGACCTGCTGGGCTTCGGCATCGTCATCCCGATCCTGCCCCTCTACGCCAAGGAAATCGCGGACCACCCGAGCGCCTGGATGGAAAGCGTCAACCATCTCCTGGGCCTCGGCGGAGCGGGCACCACGCCGGGGGCGTTCTGGGCGGGAGTGGGTTTCCTCAGCTTCAGCCTCATGCAGTTCATCGCTTCGCCCATCCTGGGCCGGGCCTCGGACAAGATGGGGCGCAAGCCGGTGCTGTGGATGAGCCTGGTGGGCTCCTCGGTGGGTTACCTGATGCTGGCCCTCACCAGCCGCTTCGAATGGATGCTCGCCGCGCGGATTCTGGATGGCATCACCGGCGGCAACATCTCCGTGGCCCAGGCGGCCATGGCGGATAGTTCGGCTCCGGAGGAGCGCTCCAAGGCCATGGGCATGATCGGCGCGGCCTTCGGCCTGGGCTTCGTGCTGGGCCCGGCCATGGCCGGCATCCTCAGCGGCAGCGCCTTCGGGCACCACCTGCTGGCGACCCGCGGCTGGCACCTGCCCTTCTTCGTGGCGGCGGGCCTCTCCCTGGCCGCCTCCCTCCTGGTGGCCCTGTGGGTGCCTGAGACCCTCGACAAGGAAGCGCAGGCCCGGTCCCGCGAAACCCGTGGCCATGCTCTGGTGAAAGCCTTCAAGCGCCCCGGAATGCCCCAGCTTCTGGGGGTGTCCATGCTCGCCATGGCGGGCTTTGCCATGATGGAAGGCACTTTCGCCCTGCTGGTCCACAAGGACTTTGACTTCCATCAGCGCGAAGTGGGCTACCTCTTCGCCGGCATCGGCATCCTCCTGGTGATCTACCAGGGCGGCCTCGTCAGGGTGGTGGCCAAGCGCATTCCCGAGCGGACGGCCCTCATCGCCGGCCTGGTGCTCATGGGCCTTGCGCTACCCATGATGCCGATGATGTCGGAGAGCCTGCGGTTCTGGCCCTTCCTGCTCCTTCTCATCCCCCTCGCCTGGGGCAGCGGCATGGGCAACACCGCCGGCTCGGCTTTGGCCAGCCGGCTGACCCCGGCGGAGGACCAGGGCAGCCTCTTCGGCGTGTTGAACGCGATGACCGGCCTGGGCCGCATCATCGGCCCCGCCGTGGGGACCTTCACCTTCGCCCGGTGGGGTGGCCAGACCTCCTACACCGTGGCTGGACTTACCTTGGCCCTGGCCCTCGGCCTCGCCCTCACCCTCTCCCGCAAGGTGCCGCAATGATCCGCCTCGATGGACAGTCCCTCACCGCTCCCCTGCTGGCCCGCATCGCCGCTGGCGAGGGCGTCACCCTGGACGAAGGCGCCCTCGCCCTGGTGGTGGAGAACCGCGCCGTGGTCGATCGCATCGTCGCGGAAGGCCGCACGGTCTACGGCATCAACACGGGCTTCGGCCAGTTCGCCACGGTGGTCATCCCCCCAGACCAGCTCCAGCAGCTCCAGCTCAACTTGATCCGCAGCCATGCCGCCGGTGTGGGTGAGCCCCTGCCGAAGGACCAGACCCGCGCCCTCATGGCCGCCCGCATCAACTGCCTGCTGAAAGCCCATAGCGGCATCCGGCCCGAGCCCATCCATCTGCTGACGGACTGCCTGAACCGCGACGTGGTCCCCGTGGTGCCCTGCCAGGGCAGCGTGGGCGCCAGCGGCGACCTGGCCCCCCTGGCCCACATGGCGCTGCTGCTGGTAGGTGAAGGGCTGGCCTGGACCGGCGACAAACATATCCCCGGCGGGGAAGCCCTGGCCCAGGCCGGCCTGAAGCCCGTGACCCTCCAGGCCAAGGAGGGCCTCGCCCTCATCAACGGCACCCAGCTCATCACGTCCCTGGGCAATCTGGCGGCGGAGAAGTTCGCTCGTCTGGCGGCCTTGGCGGACGAGATCGCCGGTCTCAGCCTGGAGGCCCTGCGTGGCACCCGTTCCGCCTTCGATCCGCGCATCCACGCCGCCCGGCCCCACCCTGGCCAGATCGCGGTGGCCGAACGCATGCGAGGCATCCTGGGCGAGGCCAGTGAGATTTCGGAAAGCCACAGGGACTGCCATCGGGTGCAGGATGCATACAGCCTGCGCTGCATCCCCCAGGTGCACGGCGTGACACGGGACGCGCTCCAGTTCGCGGGCGCCATCCTCGAGCGGGAACTCAACAGTGCCACGGATAACCCGATGATCTTCACAGACACCCAGGAGTCCCGTTCCGGTGGCAACTTCCACGGCCAGTATCCCGCCTTCGCCTGCGACGTCCTCGCCATCGCGGCGGCTGACCTGGCCAGCATCTCCGAGCGCCGTCAGGAGCGCCTGGTGAACCCGGCCTACAGCGACCTCCCGGCCTTCCTCACCCAGAACGGCGGCCTCGAATCCGGGTTCATGATGGCCCATGTCACCTCCGCGGCCCTGGTCAGCGAGATGAAGGGCCTGGCCCATCCCGCCTGCGTGGATACCATCCCCACCAGCGCCGGGAAGGAGGATCACGTGAGCATGGGCCCCATCGCCGCCCGCAAGCTGCTGCGCGCCGTGGACGCCCTGGAACAGGTGCTGGCCATCGAGGCCCGCATGGCCCTCGAAGGGCTCCGCATCATCGGGCTGGCCCCTGCGGCGGGCCTCCAGCCCCTGATGAACCGCCTCGCAGAGGCCTGCGCGCCCTGGACCGATCGCGTGATGTACGAAGAGATCAACGCCACGCTCGGCGCCCTCCGCGCCCATCAGGAAGCCTGCCCATGAATCAGCCCACCCCCTGGCGACTCGCCTGCGAACTGGCCCTTCGGCGATTTTCAGACGCCGACGCGATCCGGGTTTGGGGCATCGGCCATGAGGTGGATGGGGTTTATCAGCCCATTTTCAACTACCGCTACGAACATACCTACGCCGCTGTGCTCCTGGCCCGCTGGCTGGCGCCCCTCGTGGGCGCGGACCTGGAGGTGGTTGAATGTGCCGCCTGGCTGCATGACGTGGCCAAGCGCCTGAAGGATCCCCAGGCCAAGGACACCCATGCCCAGGACGCCTCGGCCCGGGTGGAGGAGATCCTTTCGGGCACGGATTTTCCGCCGGAGAAGATCCCCGCCGTGCGGTATGCCATCGAGCACCACGTGGGCCTCAAACTCACGAAGCGGCTGGAGCCCCTGGAAGCCGCCTGCCTCTGGGACTGCGACAAACTCAGCAAGATCGGCGCGGCCAGCCTCATCCACTTCAGCTGCATCAGCGGCGCCTTCCAGCCCATCACCACGGCCGAAATCCTGCGGCGCGGCGAAGCCTGGCTGGACCTGGCCCGGGGCATCACCGCCAGCTTCAACACCGCCCCCGCCCGGGAGGAGGGCCAGCGGCGGCTGGCCTTTCTGGAGGCCCACTATGCCCAGCTTCGGCGAGAATGGTCCGACCCCATGAAGGCGACCCCAGCATGAGCGATTTCCTGAAGCTCGCCCAGACCCTGGCCATGGCCCTCAAGGCGCTTCAGATGTACACGGTGGCGCACCCAAGGGCCAAGGAGGCCGTCACGGCCACCCATGGTGCGCTGGACCGTTGGCTGGAGAGCCAGGACCGTCTCCAGTTCGTCGTCACCGGCGCCAAAGCCTTCGTGGACGGGGTGGTGCAGGACGGACGCAACCCCCACGTGGCCGCGCTCACCCGGCTCGTGTCCGAACGCAACGTGAGCGGTTTCGTTTTCGAGCGGGGCGTGACCGAGGGCGAATGCCTCGCGTTCCTTGAGAGTCTGTCCCTCAAGCCGCAGAAACTCGAAGAACAGGGCGGCATCGAACACCTTCTCCAGGCAGCGGATGTACGGCACATCAAGGTGTCCCAGGTCCGTTATAAGGCGGTCCAGGAGGGCGAAGAGAGCCCGGCCGATGACCAACCGCCCGCCAATCGGCCCGACCCCATCCAGGACCCTCTGGTGAAGGCCATCCGGGAGGCCCTGCTCGCTGCGCTATCCGGTGCCTCCGGGCCTGGCGCCCTCGGTGATCGGGATGGCCTCGGTTTCCTGCATGGCCTTCAGCCCGCGGATCTGAGTAGCCTTGGTCCCCTCGGGCACGAGCTTGGTCTGGGGGAAGACATGCCCACACCTGACCAGCTGGACTCGCTCCGTCATGTGCTCCTGGGCCTGGAGCCGGATGTGCAGTTGAGCATGCTGGCGGGCCTGGCTTCGCTCCCGGACCGTCCCGCGGGACTGGCCCTGGGCGTCAAGGCATTGGCGGGGGAACTCCTCGGGGTGGCCACAGGTTCGTCAATGACCAAGGGGGCCACTTGGGCCCAGCTCCTTGGGCCATTGGAACAGATCCTCCAGCCCCTTACCGACCGGGATTCCCTGGTGCGCGCCCTGGTGGCCCACCTCCGCAGCGCTGGCCAGGACACCAGCCAGGCCGAGGCCCTGCTCCGCCAGACGGACTGGGAAACCCTCAGCCTGGAAGCCAAGCTGGTGAAGGTGCTCGAAGGGGGCCACCTGTTCGAGCTGAGCCTGCTCCAGCGCCTGGCCTTCCTCCGGGAGTTGTTGGATCAACGCCGCTTTGGCGCCTTCCTCCAGGTCCAGGAGGCGCTCGTGGACGCCCTCCGCCATGAGCATGTGGAGCTCCGCTTCAAGGCCGCGCAGACCTTGACTGGAGTGGCCCGCTGGGCCCTGGAACCGGGCCTGCCTCCAGGCAGCGAGGGTGCCCTGGCCGAAGCCCTTCGGGCCCACTTTGCCTGGGAACCGGATCCGCAGGTCCACCGTTGGACTGTCGAGGCTCTGGACGCCCTGCTTTCCGCCCTGGTCCCCAGGGCCGAACTGAGCCGCGTGGCATCTGACTTCCACGAGATCGAAGGCCTGTGCGCGTTCCACGGTGAGCCCCAACCGTGGCGCACCGAAGCCCTGGAGCGCCTACGGGTCGCCCTGGCCCGGCCCGAGTTGCTGGATGCGGTGGTGGTTCACATTCTCGGCCTGGAACGCGACCGGCTGGCTGCGGAGGTGCACCCCTACATGGAATTCATCGGGGCGCCCATGGCCCGTCACCTGGTGGCCCGACTCGAAAAGGAGGACAACCGGGCCCGGCGGGGCCGCCTTGTGGAGGCCGTGCGGACCCTGGGACCCTTATCGATCCCACCCCTGCTCGCAGCCTTGGCCTCGCCGGCCTGGTACCTCGTGCGGAACGCCCTCACCCTGCTCTCCGACTTGGGGGACGCGGGTTGCCTGCCGAGCATCGCGCCCCTCCTCCGCCATGCCGAGCCCAGGGTGCGCCGGACCGCCGTGCGCGCCCTCTGGAAGCTCGGCGGCCCGGCCTCGGAGCCGCACCTCGTGGCCCGCATGAAGGACACGGACCCTGAGACCCTCCACGAAATCCTCTTCGCCCTGGGTCAGCTTCGCTCAGAGAGCAGCGTGGCGCCCATCGCGGAACTGGCCCAGGATAAGCGCGCCCAGGAGCGGCTCAGAGTCCAGGCCATCGATACGCTGGGTCTCATCGCCTCTCCCCGGGCCCTGCCGGCGCTGGTCGAGCTGCTGCGACGAAAAGGCCTTTTCGCCGCTACGGAACCTCATGCCATCCGGATGTCCGCCGCCCGGGCCCTGGCGACACCGAGCGTCCCAGGAGCTCGCGAAGCCCTCCTCCGGGTGGCCGAAGCCGAACCACGGGGCGTGGATCGCGAAAGCTTCCTGAAGCTTCTGGAACGATCGGTCTAACTCCGTGACGTCGGTGATGGGGCATGTGAAAATCAAGGCCACTGCGGAGCGCCCATGTCGTCCCTGGTCAACCTCGATCCCGGCAAGCAGGCGCCTGAAATCGTCAACGCCATCGTTGAGACCTGCAACAAGCAGAAGAAGTAGTGGTGATGGTGGCTCTGGAGGAGGCCCCGGGCCTCGTCTGCTTCGACCTGGACGGGACCCTGGTGGATCCGCTGTTGGGGGTCCGGAACTGCGTAAGGAAGACCTGCGAGGCCTTCGGCCTCACGATGCCGGACGAGGCCACGGTCCGGGCCTGGATCGGCTTCGGCATGCGGGAATCCCTCGCGACCCTCAAGGGGCTGGAAGACCCGGAGCGGCTGGAGGCCGCGCTGGACTACTACTGGGAGCGCTATCGGGAGGACGGCGTCTTCGAACATGAACTGTATCCCGGCATCTTCCACCTGCTGCACCGGCTGAAGCGCCAGGGGCACCGCATCTACATCGTGTCCGCCAAGCCCGGCATCTTCGCCCGGCGCATCGCCTACCAGTTCGACCTCAACCTCATCTTCGACGATATCTTCGGCAGTACGCTGAAGGGGCGCTGGCAGCCCAAGACCGAAGTGCTGGCAGGTCTTGCACGGCAGGGCACCATCTGGCCTGGAGGTGTCTTCATCGGCGACCGGGGCGTGGACATGGAAGCCGCCCGTGACCACGGCCTCGAAGCCATCGGCGTGGGCTGGGGCTACGGCAGCCAGGACGAGCTGCGGAGCGCGGGCGCCGACCGCATCTTCGACACGGTGCCGGAATTGGATGCCTGGCTGCGGATCCGCTTCCCGCAAGCCGAAGTGTTCGACGCCTTCAGCCGTTCGGAGTGAGAGCGCCTAACAGCACCCCCACAGGGCCGCGCGAGGGCCGCCGGGCGAGCGAGGCGAGGAACGCGAGGGAGGCTCCGGCTCCACGAGCCGCAGGCGAGTGGGAGGCACGCAAAGCGTGCCGTAAGACGGAGGGCGTAGCAGGTGCTACGCGCGACGAGCGTGACGCAGCATCGCGACGCCCGCCGGTCCTCGCCCGCAGGGAGAAAGCCAGATGGGCGCCCCGCGGCGTCAGGCCCCTTGAACGATGTCCCGCATCGCCCTGCGGGCCCTTCCTTACGGTGCATCCCACCTGGCTTTCTCGCGGACTCGTGGGGTGCTGTTAGGCGCTCACCCTGTAGCCCAGCGAGTGCCCACAGGTACCTGGGGCTTGAAGGCGCTCGGTCCCGGCAAGGGCGGCGTCTTCGGATCCAGCAACTCCAGTCGCTGGCGCGCGCCGGTGGGATCGGTCCATTCCAAGCTGCGGAGCAGGCCCCTCTGACCCACGGCCTTTAATTCCGGCACATCCGGTGCCTTGGGCACCAGCTTCACCGCCTCTCTGCCCAGGGCTTCGACGCGATAGAGGCCGCTGATCCTGGCCGGGTCCAACAGGATCCCCAGCAGGGGGAAGTCGCGCACGGCCCGGGCCAGTTCCACCCGCTGGGCCGTGCGGGTGTCCGGGTCGTACTGCACGAGGTGGCGACCATCGGACGTGACGGTGAGTCCTGAATCGTAGACGACCTTCAGCCTCCCGCCCCGGGCCAGCAGCAGGCTTCCCTCCCGGACCATCTTTCCGAACACGGCGCTGTCGCTCTCCTGGCGGAAGCGGCTGGCAAGGACCGGCACTTTCGGGAACGCCGTCCACCATCCGGGCAGGGCGGCCAGCAGGGGTGCCGCCAATACGGCCACAAGGCAGATGCCGCGCATGTCAGCCCCGCTTCAGCTCGACGCTGAGCTTGGCGGTGCTGCCTTTGGCAGGGGCAGTGCGCTGTATCTGCCCTTCGGCCACCACCATCCCCTGGTGGCGCAGCTGGACGAAGACCTCGATCTCCTGGCCATCCAGGTCCGCGGGGACCTCGATCCGAAGCACTGAAGGCGCGCCCTGGCGCCCCACCTGGGTCAGTTCGTCCAGCAGCGAGGAGATGGCGTCCCTGTGATCCGGATTCTTGGGACGGACGGCTGGCCGCTTGCCCTCCATCTTCAGCGAGGCCAGGGCGGCCAGGGGATCCGCCTTCACGACGGGCCGGGGTGCCAAGGAGGATGCGGGGGCATTGGCGGGTGCCGCCATCGATGAGGGCGAGGGCGCAGGCTGGGGCCGTTCCGAGGCATCCTCGATCTCGAACGCGGTGTATGCCTCGGTGCTGACCGATTCCGCATCTTCTTCATCCAGGAACGTAAGGGCCTCATCGAGTGCGGGCGGTTCTGGCAGATGGGGTGCCTCGATGTAGATGCCCGTATCGTCGTCCATATCGGGAAGAGGGGCACCCCCGGTGGTTTGAAGCGATCCTTCCATGTCCAGCAGGTCAGTGACAGAAGGCAGGTCCGACAGCGTGAGGGCCCCGGAATGGGACGGCGCCGGCCCACTGAAAGGCACCGCCTTGGGCGTGGCCTGGCCTTCTCCGAGCACGTGAGTCTTGATGTGGGTCAGGGCGAGCTTGGTGATGCCGCGCAGGGTCTCGAAGACGCCGGTGCCATCAGAGGCCACGGACTGGAAGCTGGGCAGGCCGCGAGGGTTGAAGGCCACCTCCAGCTCGTCCACGGACACCACGTTCTTCAGATCCCGCTTGTTCCACTGGTAGACCAGGGGAATGTCCTGGAGGTTCAGCCCCAGTTCCCGCAGGTTCTCCTCCAGGTTCATCCAGCTCTCGCGGCCGGCATCCAGCATGGGCACCTGGCTGTCCACCACGAACACGATGCCGTCCACCCCTTTGAGCACCAGCTTGCGGGTGCTGTTGTAGAACACCTGGCCGGGCACGGTGTAGAGCTGGAGTTTGGTCTTGAACCCGCCCACCATGCCCACATCCATGGGCAGCAGGTCGAAGAATAAAGTCCGGTCCGTCTCGGTGTTGAGGCTCACCATCTCGCCGCGGGTCTTCTGGCTCGTCTTGCCATAGATGGTGTTGAGGTTGGTGGTCTTCCCACAGAGACCAGGCCCGTAATAGACGATTTTCGCCGTCATCTGCCGGGTGGCGTGGTTGAAGAACACCATTCTTGAACCTCTTGGGAGAAATAAGTTTAGCCCGGAAAACCCCCCGGGCTCAATGCAAATGCGGGTTCTCCCGCGCTGGTCTCAGGACAATGTCTTGAGTAGCGCAAGTACCTGCTGGTCGTGATCCTTCGTACGGACATCCCGGATGATCTTCCGGATGATTCCCTGCCGGTCGATGAGGACCGTGATCCGCTTGGCCATCCCGAGTAGGGGCATCTTCATCCCGTAGGTCTCGATGATCCGCCGATCGGGATCCGCCAGGATGCTGAAGGGCAGGTGGAACTTTTCGGCAAAGGCCGTGTGGCTCTGGGTGGTATCCGCGCTCACACCGAGGACCACCGCACCCGCGGCCTGGATCGCCGCGAACCCGTCCCTCAGGCTACAGGCCTCGGCGGTGCATCCCGGCGTGTCGTCCTTGGGATAGAAATAAAGCACCACCGCCGACTTCCCCTGGAAATCCGACAGACGGACCAGGGCGTTGTGTTGATCGCGGGCCTCGAAGGCCGGGGCCTTCATGCCCTCTGTAACCTCCCCCGCCGAGGCTGCGCCGACGATCGCCAGGATTCCCGCTGCCACTCCCAATCTCCGGTTCATGGACACCTCCTGAGGGGTGGGAGTGTGGCACCATCGGCTTGGATCTGGAAACAAGAAACGGAGCAGACTGCTTTGGACGTCACGACACGCATTGCGCTCATTCCCGGAGACGGAGCCGGGCCGGAGGTCATGGCGGAAGCCGAGCCTTTGCTGAACTGGGCTCGGACGCGGGGCCGCCACCTGGAAGTCCTGCCCCTGCCCTACGGCGCGGAGCACTTCCTCGCCACGGGGGAGACCTTACCCGACACGGCTTATAAGGCCCTGCGCGACGGCTGCGATGCCATCCTCTTCGGCGCCGTGGGCGATCCGCGAATCCCCGACGGACGCCACGCGGAGGACATCCTGTTGCGCTTGCGCCAGGACCTGGAGCTGACCGTCAACCTCCGCCCCTGTCGGCCGCTCCCCGGCACAGGCCCGTCGGATCTCCACATCGAGGTCTTCCGCGAGAACACTGAAGGGCCCTACTGCCTGCAAGGCTCCACGGAACCCGGTCGCGCCGTGGACTTGGCCGTGCATACGGAACCCGCCGTGCGTCGCCTGCTGGAGGCGGCCTTCGCCCGGGCCCAGGCCCGGGGCTGTGCCCTGACTCTGGCCCACAAAGCCAACGTGCTGAAGCACGGGCACGGGCTCTGGGTGCGGGTGTTCCAGGATCTGCGCGAGGCTTTCCCACAGGTGCCCGCCCACGGAATGCACGCGGATGCCCTGCTCTGCGCCCTGGTGCAGGACCCGACGCCCTTTGGCGTCATCGCCGCCGACAACTACCTGGGGGACCTCATCAGCGACCTCACGGCGGCCTTCGCCGGCGGCATGGGTACAGCGCCCTCCCTGAGCTGGGCGCCGCACCGGCCCTTTCGCTGCTCAGTCCTGGCTGAACCGGTGCATGGCTCCGCGCCCGATATCGCCGGAAAGGGCCTGGCCAACCCTGTGGGCATGATTCTCAGCACCGCCCTGCTCTTCCGGCATCTGGGCTGGGAGACCGAAGCCCAGGCGGTGGAATTGGCGGTGGCCGCGGCGATGCGCGACGGCGCTCGAACCCGTGATCTGGGGGGCGGACTGGGCACTGCGGCCATGGGCACGGCCATCCGCGACCACCTGCCCCACTGATCAACCTGGAAAAGCAACCGCGAAAAGCGCGAATCGTCCTTCGGGCGCGCGAAAGGGAGAGTTTGAAAACCTTTCTTTGGCGACCTTTAGCGCCTTCCGCGGTTCCAGGTCTTCGTTCCCGTCAGCAGCTGCGCATGACGCCGACGAGGACACCCTGGATGTCGATGTTCTGGGGGGCGTAGCAGCGGGGCTGGAGCTCCGAGTTGTGGGGAATCAGCCACACGCCCTTGGTGTCGCGCCGGAACTCCTTGAGCGTCACCTCCTCCTGATCGATGAGCGCCACCACGCGATCACCGTTCCGGTACTCGCCCTTGCGCTGGAGGACCACCAGGTCGCCGTCGAGAATGGCGTCGTCCACCATGGAATCACCCCGGACGCGCAGCACGAAGAGTTCGTCCCGCTGCCGATGGATGCTGTTGGGAACCTCGATGGGCAGGGCGCGGCTCTCGGGCAGGATGGGCGACCCGGCGGCCACATCCCCGCAGAACGGGAAAATCCGTGGTGCGATGGCCGGTTCGGGGCGCTCCGTTCGCGGAGGTACCGCCTCTGCCGTGGGAGCTGCCGCCACCACCAGGTTGTTGCCTTTGCCATGGCTGCGGACGAGGAATCCCTTGTCCATGAGGTGCTGCACATGTTTGTGGATGGTGGATACGGCGCTGGATCCCACACCCTTGGCGATTTCCGCCAGCGTGGGGCTTCGCTCCTCATCCTGCACGAAGGTGCGGATGAACTTCAGGACGGCCTGCTGGCGCTTGGTGAGATCACTGGCTTTCATGGGTTCAAAGGTAAGAGCCGATCCGAGGGTCGTCAATCCCTTTTTTTTCGCTTTATTTCAGACCCCCATTGATGCTCCTTTCAATACCTTTCCTGGATGCCTCTGGTGGCCTCTGCCATACTGAAGGATGCCGTGGCGAGCCTAGTATTTACGCCCTCTTCGTCGCCATTGCCCCGATGCGAAAGGAGTCTCATGACTGCCGCCCTTGCCGCCCCCTCGCCCGCTGGAGGAGCGAAAACCCGGATCAATGATTTTTCCATCCAGGTGGCCACGGTCAATGGATCGGGTTCTCAGACGGCGAACACGGTTCTCCTGCGGGCCATCTTCCAGATGGGAGTGCTCGTCAGCGGCAAGAACCTCTTCCCTTCGAACATCGCGGGTCTGCCCACCTGGTTCACCATTCGCGCCAGCGCCCAGGGCTATGTGGCCCGCAAGGCCAGCAACGAAATGCTGATCCTGATGAATCCCGAAACGGCCAAGGAGGACATCGCCAAGGCCGACGCTGGCGCACTCGTGATCTACGATGAGCCCCTGCAGCTCGACAAGCTCCGCGGGGATCTGTCCTATATCCCCGTGCCCTTCCAGAAACTCGTGACGGCCTCCTGCCCCGAGCCCAAGCTGCACAAGATGGTGAAGAACATCATCTACGTGGGCGTGGCCGCTCGCCTCCTCGGCGTGGACATGGAAGAGGTCAAGAAGGCCATCGCCAAGCAGCTGAAGGGCAAGGCCAAGGCCATCGAGCTCAACCAGAACGCCGCCACCGCCGGCTATGACTGGGCCATGGAGAACCTGGAGGACCAGGACCACATCAAAGTCGTGCGCGACAACAAGACCCAGGGCCTCATCATCGTGGACGGCAACGAGGCCTGCGCCCTGGGCGCCCTCTTCGCCGGCGTGACGGTGGTGGGCTGGTATCCCATCACCCCGGCCTCCAGCCTGGTCGAGACGTTCATCGAGTACGCCGAGGAATACCGCAAGGATCCCAAGACCGGCAAGTCCACGGTCGCCATCGTGCAGATGGAGGATGAGCTGGCCTCCGCCGGCGTGGTGCTGTCCGCCGGGTGGGCCGGCGCCCGGTCCATGACCTCCACCGCAGGCCCCGGTATCTCATTGATGAGCGAATTCATCGGTCTGGGCTACTACGTCGAGGCCCCCGGCGTCTTCTTCAATGTCGCCCGCACGGGCCCCAGCACGGGCCTCCCCACTCGCACCCAGCAGTCCGACGTGGAGCTCTGCGCCAAGTGCAGCCATGGCGACACCCTGCACATCAACCTCTACCCCGGGAACATGGAAGAGTGCTTCCAGTTCGCCTATGACGCCTTCGACCTGGCCGAGAAATTCCAGACGCCCATCTTCGTCGTCACCGACCTCGACCTCGGCATGCAGAACTGGTCGTCCAAGCCCTTCACCTACCCCGCCAAGCCCTATGACCGCGGCAAGGTGCTCAACCAGCAGCAACTGGCCGACGCGAAGGATTGGGGCCGCTACAAGGATGTGGACGGCGACGGCATCTGCTACCGCAGCCTGCCCGGCACCCCTGGCGGCAAGGGCGCCTACCTGACCCGCGGTTCCGGCCACAACGCCTACGCCCAGTACTCCGAGAAGCCCGAGGACTACGTCGAGGTGGTGGACCGCCTGAAGCGGAAGTATGAAACCGCCAAGGCCTTCGTGCCTGGCCCCATGTTCCGCAACCAGGGTTCCGACAAGGGCGTGCTGGCCTTCGGCTCCAGCGATCCCGCCGTCATCGAGGCCCAGGACATCCTCGCGGCCCAGGGACTCAAGACCGACTACCTGCGCCTGCGCGCCCTGCCCTTCACCACTGAGGTCGATGCCTACGTGAAGGCGAAGAAGGTGATCTACGTGGTCGAACAGAACCGCGATGGCCAGCTGGCCAACCTCTTCCGCGAGACCTACCCCGAGCACGCCACCAAGTTCAAGAGCGTCCTGCACTACGACGGCCACGCCATCGACGCCAAGAGCATCGTGGACCAGATCACCGCCTTCGAGCAGAAGTAGAGGAGCCGACCATGACCACTGCCACGCCTTCCGCTCCTGTTCCTGCCGCTCCCACCAACAAGCTCGGCTTCACCAAGCAGGACTACGTAGGCTCCAAGTCCACGCTCTGCGCTGGCTGCGGCCACGACGCCATCACGGCCCAGATCATCAACGCCGCCTTCGAATCCAGCCTCGAGGGCTACCGCGTCACCAAGTACTCCGGCATCGGGTGCTCGTCGAAAACGCCCGCCTACTTCATGAACCAGGGCTGGGGCTTCAACAGCGTGCATGGCCGGATGCCCTCCATCGCCACCGGCGCCTCCCTCGCCAACCGGAATCTCATCAACATCGGCGTCTCCGGCGATGGCGATTCCATGTCCATCGGCATGGGCCAGTTCGTGCATGCCGTACGGCGCAACATCCCGATGATCTACATCATCGAGGACAACGGTGTCTACGGCCTCACCAAGGGCCAGTTCTCCGCCACCGCCGACAAGGGTTCCCACCTGAAATCCGGCGCCGTGAACGATTTCCCGCCCATCGATCCCTGCACCCTGGCCATCGAGCTGGGCTGCGGTTTCGTGGCCCGCTGCTTCTCCGGCAACCCCAAGCAGCTGAACACGATCCTGAAGGCGGCCTTCGCCTACCAGGGTACGGTGGTGCTCGACGTCATCAGCCCCTGCGTCACGTTCAACAACCACGACGCCTCGACCCGCTCCTACAAGCACGTCAAGGACCATGATTTCCCCCTCCACGACCTGGGCTTTGTCCAGTATTCCGAGGTGGAGGAAGTAGACATCCCCGCAGGGCAGACCGAGATCGTCACCTTCCCCGACGGCTCCAAGATCGCCATCAAGGCCATCCACGAGGGCTACGAGCCCACGGACCGCTTCGGCGCCATGAAGGCCATCCACGAGTCCATGGCCAAAGGCGAGTTCCTCACCGGCCTGCTCTACATCAATCCCACCCAGCCCCCCCTCCCCGAGGTGCTGAACCTGGTAGACGAGCCCCTGGCCACCCTGGGCGAGGCCATGCTGAAGCCCAGCCCCGCCGTCCTGAATGACATCATGCAGAGCCTGATGTGACCGACCGCCGGGTGACGGAGAACGGGCCAGTGGCGCGTTCGAAGTCGGGACCCGGCGAGGAGGTCATGCCACGCACGCCCTTCCCGCCATTGACCTAATACGCCACCACGCTAGACTGGACCTTCGTGGGCCTGTAGCTCAGCTGGGAGAGCGCTGCGTTCGCAATGCAGAGGTCGTCAGTTCGATCCTGATCAGGTCCACCAACAAGCCCCTTGAGGAATCAGGGGGCTTTTTTTCGCCTGGCATCACGACCTTCCTGCGTCGAGCCGAGCAGCAAGCGATCCTCCTCCTCACCCAAGCGCTTCGAGGTGTTTCTTGAGGTCCTTCATGCTGAAGGGCTTGGACAACAACGTGACGCCAGGGTGGGCCGCGACGAGGTCCAGGACGTTCCGATCGACTCGCCCCGTGGCGAGCAGCACGGGCAGCGTGGGGCGCAGGGCGCGAAGCCGCGGCAAGGTCCCGGCGCCGCCCAGACCCGGCATGTTCATGTCCAGGATGACCACATCGGCCTCAAACCCGGCTTCGAGCTTCGCCAGGCCCTCCTCGCCGCTGGGGGCCAAGGCGACGACATTGCCCAGGATTTCCAGGACCGCCTGCATGGAACTCTGGATCAGATCGTCGTCGTCCACCACCAGTACCTTCAGCGTCCGGGGGGATGACTCCGATCTGTGCTCGATCCTCGGCTCCGTGACCTGGGGCACAGGCTCGCAGGCCGGGAAGCGCATCGTCACACGGGTGCCTTGGCCCGGCTCGCTTTGGATCTCCATCTGCCCGTGGTGGGCCTTCACGGTGCTGTAGACGATGGATAAACCCAGTCCCGTGCCCCTGCCATGTCCCTTGGTGGTGAAGAAGGGGTCCATGGCCTTCTCCAGAACATCCTTGGCCATCCCGCTTCCCATATCCTCCACTTGGACTTCAATCCAGTCCTTGTCGACATTCAGGGTTCGGAAGGTAAGGGTGCCCGTATCGGGCATGGCATCCACGGCATTGACACAGAGGTTCATGAACGCGTGGGTCAGGGCACTCACATCCCCAGAGATGGGCCGGATATCCGCTGCCAGGTCCATCTTGAGGCGGACTTTGGACAGGGTGGTGCGCTCCAGAAGGCGAACCTCCTCACGGAGAATGGCGTTCACATCCAGTATCTGATCCTCAGCCGGGCTCTGACGCGCAAAGCTCAGCAGGCCTTTCACCAATTCCCCACCCCGGATGGCCGCCTTGGAGATGGTGTCGAAGGCGCGGTGGGCAGAACCATCCGCAGGCTGGATTTCCAGGTTGGCCGAGGCCAGGCCGAGAATGGCCCCCAGCACGTTGTTCATGTCGTGGGCCACCCCTCCCGCCAGGCTGCCCAGGCTTTCCATTTTTTGGGCTTGTTGAAGCTGGGCTTCGAGGTGACGCTGTCGTTCCTCGGCGTGCTTGCGTTCGGTGATGTCGCTCATCACCACGCGGAATACCGGCGCGCCATCGGCGCCCTGCGAAGCGCCCAACGCCAAGTGCACCCAAAATATAGTCCCATCCTTTTTCGCCATCCGCAGTTCCCACGTCTGCCGTTCGCCGGTCTCGAAGAGCCGTTTGCGGTGCAGGTAGTAGCTGTCCTGGTCTTCCTTGAGAATGAACCGGGAGATCGGCTGCCCGACCAGCGCGGTTCGGGACACGCCCAGCAGCCCGGCGGCGGCGAGATTGGCCTCCAGGGCCAACCCCTGCGCGCTGATGGTGCAATACCCCACCGGCGCCAGATCGTAGAGGTCGAAATAGCGCGCCCGGGTCGCGTCCAACTCCACCTGCGCCCGGCGCAGTTCCTCGTTCTGCATCTCCAATTCGATCTGATGCACTCGCAGTTCCTGGAGCACACGCAGGGTCTTCTCGGGTGACAGGATCTCGGTGTTTTCCGGCCTCGGGGCTGCTGCCGCGGCCTGTCGGTGGAAATCGTCGGCCTCATCGGGTCGCTCATCCATGCTGGTCATTGCGGGCCTCCGTCATCTCCCCGCGGAGCTCATGGCGTCACTTGCCCGATCGCGAGGCTGGAGGTCGGTGATGTCCATGATGAAACCGACCACCCGAACCACCTTCCCGTCTTCCATGACGGGCTCGGCGAGCATGCGGATCCTCAGCTGACGCCCCTTGGCGGTGGTGAAGGGGAACTCCAGATCGTACGGCTCTCCTTTCTCCAGACACCGCTGGAAGGCCGCCCGGATCACCGGAAGGTCCTCCGGCCGATAGCATTTCAGGCTCCGAAGGAGGTGCTCCGGCCCGGGCACAGCCTCACCCAGACCGAGATCATGGATGCGATACGTCTCTTCGGTCCAGAACGTGGTCTGCGTTTGAACATCCCACTCCCAACTGCCCACGTGGGTCAGTTGCTGGGTGGTGCGGAGCAGGGTTTCGCTCCGTTTCAGAGCTTTTTCGGCGTGTTTCCGCTCGGTGATGTCGCTTAGCACCACGCGACTCACCGGGGCGTGGCCCGCGTCCGACTCTGAGTTCGCCGGAGGGTCCTGCGCGGGAGTGGCCGACAGATTCACCCAGAAGGTCGTTCCATCCTTCCTCACCATCCGCAGGTCGCACGTCCATGGTTCGCCCCCCTCAAGGAACCGTTTGCGCTGCCGGTAGTAGTTGTCCTGGTCATCCTTGAGGATGAACCGGGTGATCGGCTGCTTGATGAGCGAGGCCCGGGATGCGCCCAGCAGTGTAACCGCGGTCAGGTTGATCTCCAGGATCAGTCCCTCCAGGGAGAGGATGCAGTAGCCCACCGGCGCCAGATCATAGAGGTCGAAATAGTGCGCCCGCGCGGCGTCCAGCCCGATCTGCACCCGTCGCAGTTCCTCATTCTGCATCTCCAGCTCGATCTGATACACGCGCAGCTCGTGAAGGGTCTGGCGCATGTCCCGGGGCGACAGGACCTCCGGGATTTCCTCCAACCGGGCACCTTTGCCCAGGACGATCTCCTCCGCTCGCCAACGCAGCTCGGCAGCCTTTTTGGGCCCATTACCCTGGCTATTCATGAGGCACCTCTATCCCTTCCTGGTGGCGCTTCTTCCGCCCTTGTCCCGCCTGGCCTGGAGATCGGGGATCGGGGATGCCCGTGTTCAGGCCGGACCACTTCACGATGCGACCGGCCGCGTCACGCAGGGCACTCACACGCGTGTCGAACCATTGGTAGTCACCGCTGTGGCGGCAGAAACGGATTTCGCCGATGAAGGGCTCCCCCGTCGCTACGGCCTTGTTCCAGGCGGTCACGACCGCATTCCGGTCATCCGGGTGGATCTGATCGAACCATCTGAGGCCCAACTGCTGGGCCTCCGGCATACCGGTGAATTCGGCCCATTTCGGGCTGATGTAGTCGTAGATGCCATCGGGACGGCACATCCAGACAAGCTGTGGCAGGGATGCCGCATGTTGCCGGAAGAGGGATTCGCTTTCCCGCAACGCCGCTTCCGCCCGTTTCGTTTCTGTGATGTCGACGAAGGTGATGACCGCGCCTTCGATCACATTGTCGAGCGTGCGGTAAAGCTGGATGCGCATCGTGTACCACTTGCCTTCCGTGGTCTGCACTTCCACTTCCTTGGGAATCAGCGTATCCAGCACCGCCTTCACGTCCGCCACCAGGTGGTCATAGCCCACCAGGTTGGAAACGATGTGGCCCACGGGCCGCCCCACATCGCCCAGGATCAGGTTGATGACCCCGATGGCCGCGGGAGTGAAGCGCAGGATGCGCAGGTGATGATCCACAAAGATGGTACCGATGCCGGTGCCGGCCAGCAGGTTGTTCATGTCGTTGTTGGCCCGCGACAAATCAGCCACCTTGGTTTGCAGTTCGGCATTGACCGTGGCCAGCTCCTCGTTGACCGACTGCAACTCCTCCTTGGAGGTCTCCAGCTCCTCGTTGGTGGACTGCAGTTCCTCGTTCACGGACTGCATTTCCTCGTTGGAGGATTTGAGCTCTTCGTTGGAGGTCTCCAGCTCCTCATTGGAAGCCTTGAGGTATTCCTCTTTGGCCCGCAACTCCTGCCTGAGCTCGGCAAGGTGAGCCTCGGCGCCCGATGGCCGATCACCGTCCCCCGGTGGTTGATCACGGATCACCGGGTCCGTCGAGGACGCTTCCTCCATGACGACCAGGTACAAAGGTTCCTCCAGGTTGGCGGCTGGGTTTGCCGCCACCGGGCGAATGGTCAAATTCACCATGGTGAAGTGACCGTTGTTTCTGACGTGCAGACCAGGGCAACGCACGATCTCCTTTGTCCCGGAGGCCTTGTGCAGGGCCGTCGTCAGTTCGCGCCGCAACCCCTCACGGGCCATCTTCATGATGTTGTTGATTCCGGTCTCGCCCGGAGCCAGCTCCAGGTACAGACCGGTGTGGCCGTGGAGGTAGAGGATGTCACCCCGGCCATTGACGAGCGCGCCCGCCGGGGCGATCTGCTGCAAGAGTGTCTGTTCGGCCAGCTCACGCAGCGGCAGCTTCCCGGGGGTCGCCATCCTCCCAGCGGTCTGCTGGAACGATACTTCCGTCGTCATAATGGGCGGGAGAATCCGGCCCAGGGCCGTGCGCTGGGCGCTGTGAACATCCTCTCTTCGCTGATACACCTTCGATTTCCGGTCCAGTATGGCGAACAGATCGCCGAAATCGCCCACGGTCTCCGAGGTGCCCTGGAATAGAAAACCGCCCCGGTTCAGTGCGTAGTGGAAGAGGGGAATGAGCTTCTTCTGCAAGTCCCCGCCCATGTAGATCAGGAGGTTGCGGCAACTGATCAGATCGAGCTTCGAGAAGGGCGGATCCTTGACCAGGTCCTGCTCGGAAAAGATCAGCATGTCCCGGATGACTTTGTGGATGCGATACGTGCTGCCGTCGGGCTCGGCACTGAAAAAGCGAGCCAGCCGTTCCGGCGAAATATCCGCGGAGATGCTGGACGGGTAGAGGCCCGCGCGGGCCGTGGCGATCGCCCGGTTGTCGAGGTCCGTGGCGAAGACCTGCACCGCGTAACTCTGCTTCAGCGCCTCCAGGTGCTCCTGCAGGAGGATGGCGATGGAGTAGGCCTCCTCGCCGGTGGAGCAGCCCGGCGACCAGACGCGGATCGTCGTGCCTGGCGCCTTGCGGGCAAAGAGCTTGGGGATGACCTGTTCCTCGAGCGCCTTGAACGCCTCCGGATCGCGGAAGAAGCTCGTCACACCGATCAACAGATCGCGAAAGAGCGCCTCCACCTCGGCGGGCGTCTGTTGCATATACTTGAGGTACCCGTCCATGCTATCGATCTGCTGGACGGCCATGCGGCGCTCAATGCGGCGATGGATGGTGCTCGGCTTGTAATTGGAAAAGTCATGGCCGGTCTGGGCCCGCAGCAGGATGAAGATCTTCTTCAGGGTGTTTTCGCCCTTGGGTGTCGGGGCGGTGATGGGTCGGAAGGGCTTGCCGAAGGCATGGGCCGCATAGGCCATGAGCTGCGCGGGCATCTCGGCTGGCGGGAGCTGGTAATCCACCAGGCCCGTGGCGATGGCACTGCGCGGCATGCCGTCGTACTCCGTGGAATCGGGGGTCTGGGCCATGACGAGGCCCCCCTCGCCCTTGATGGCCCGCACCCCCAGGGTGCCGTCGCTGCCAGTGCCGGAAAGGACGATGCAGATGGCCCGCTCCCGCTGATCCTGGGCCAGGGAGCGGAAGAAGAAGTCGATCGGAAGGCGCTGGCCACGCGGCGCGGTGGGTTCCATCAATTGGAGGGCGCCGTTCAGAAACGCCATGTCCCGGTTGGGCGGGATGATGTAAGCGCAGTTGGGTTGGACCACCATCCCGTCCTTGACCTCGAAGACCTGCATGCGGGTGTAGCGGCTGATGAGGTCGGTGAGAATGCTCTTGTGATCCGGGGCCAGATGCTGCACCAGGACAAAGGCCATGCCAGGATCGGTGTCGGCGGGCATGCCGGAAAAGAAGGCTTCGAAGGCTGCCAGCCCGCCAGCCGAAGCGCCGATGCCGACGATGGGGAAATGCTTCTCCGGCCTTTCACTGGGGTGCGGGTCGGGCCTGGCCGAAGCGGCCGGATCAGCTTCCGCCAAGAGCGGCGGTGGCTTGATTCGTTTTGCGAGCGGTGCTTGGATGTTCGGTTTCTGGATTGGGGTTTTCTTTTTGGCCATGGTGTCCGTCCCTTGTATGAACGATGCTCGGGGCGCTTTTGCTCCTTCCGGATTTCCAGCCATTCCCCCACGGTTTCTTTCGTAGCAGATGGATTTTCTCGTGGAGCTGCATGATATCCAGCCCGGGCTCAGCCGAGGCGTTCAACGCTGGCCGTGAAGACCGGCTGATTCGTTGGTCGCACAAAGTGTCCGCTCCGCTCCGGCGCCAAGAGAACAAGGAAGTGGCAGCGCGGGTGCAGACCCACTCGTGTGATGAACGTCGGCGGGGCGATCGCAAAAACGACGCGCCGATGGGTTGACGTCCGTGGTCTCATTACTTTGGCTCCTCAACTAGCTGATTTGATCAAGCATCTTTTGTTCCAAAGCAAAAACATATTTATTTTCACATACTTGAAATACATGAAATTTTTTCGAGTCAGTGGCATTTCAATCAGGATGACTTACCCTTCCCTTCAATCCGACCGATAGAGGCTGCCCATGCGCGTCGAAGATCTGGATCACAGGGAGCTTCT
>Ga0315270_10000191_pt1 | contig 35639 bp, 32 predicted proteins | sample C1_bottom_MG_FD_204932 | JGI IMG/M metagenome (GOLD analysis project Ga0315270, IMG submission 204932) | Sediment microbial communities from Yellowstone Lake, YNP, Wyoming, USA - C1_bottom | ecosystem: Environmental > Aquatic > Freshwater > Lake > Sediment | place: USA: Wyoming | collected... | reverse complement strand
CTAGAGGGTTTAGGCTGCAGGTGCAGCGGCCTTCTTAGGCGCGCGCTTCTTGGCAACCTTCTTCGCAGCAGCTTTCTTAGCTGGGCGCTTCTTGGCTACCTTCTTCGCAGCAGCTTTCTTAGCTGGGCGCTTCTTGGCTACCTTCTTCGCAGCAGCTTTCTTAGCTGGGCGCTTCTTGGCAACCTTCTTCGCAGCAGCTTTCTTAGCTGGGCGCTTCTTGGCAACCTTCTTGACAGCCTTCTTCGCAGTTGCCTTCTTGGCAGTGCGCTTCTTAGCTACCTTCTTGACAGCCTTCTTCGCAGTTGCCTTCTTGGCAGTGCGCTTCTTAGCTACCTTCTTGACAGCCTTCTTCGCAGTTGCCTTCTTGGCAGTGCGCTTCTTGGCTACCTTCTTGACAGCCTTCTTCGCAGTTGCCTTCTTGGCAGTGCGCTTCTTAGCTACGGTCTTTCGAGCCGTGGTGCTAGCAGCCACGTGCATCTCCTGTCTGCAGGGTCCGATCCGTCATCGGACTCTTTCAAAAACTTAGTTTGTCAGTTGAAAGGCATCAAATCAATTATTTAACGCATTTCACATCGTGTCGTGTCGCAATTTTTTTCTTTTTTCCGGTATCACTTTCAAACTGATTCATGACTTGGCTCTAAGTTTTTTAGCAGCAAGTGCGAATTCGTTGGTGCGATCATCGTATTTTCGAAACTTTGGAAGCACTGTTGAAAGGATCGCAACTGCACCGATGCAGAGCGCTCCACCGCCCACAATTGATGCACGCAAGCCACTCCAAGATGCCATCAAGCCCGCTCGCGTTTGTCCGCCAAGAGGTCCCAAGGAGTATGAAAGGAGTTCAATTCCGGCCAATCTGCCGCGTAATTCATCCGGAATCGTCTGATTCCAAATTGTTGACCTAAAGATTCCACTTATTTGATCTGCTCCGCCCGCAACTGCTAATCCGAGCAAAACGACGAGCAGCGAATTGGTTGCACCGGCAATCACAATCGCAATTCCCCAACAAGTGGCTGCAATGATTACTGCCCGTCCGTGATGGTGATAGTGAGAAACCCAGCCACTTGTCAGGGTCGCAAAAATGGCTCCGACCATCCCTGCGGAGTAAAGCAACCCGAGTGACCAAGGAGCGCCAAGCCGGTCTGCGAGAAAGGGGAAGAGTGCATTTGGCATGGCAAAGAACATGGCTGCCAAATCGATCGCATAAGTTCCAACGAGGTCTTGTCGACTAAATGCGTACTTCAAACCAGAGGCAAGTGCACTCCAAGTAGGAGCAACTGCGTCAGCGCTACTGGGGAGGCGAGATAAACGAGCCAGGAATAAAAGAGACAATATATAAGTGCCGATATCAAAGGCGTATCCGCTTGAGACACCGGTGGTGGCGATCAAGACGCCGCCTAATGCGGGTCCTAAAATCGCGCCAAATTGCCATCGGATACTTCGCAATGCGGCTGCGGCGCCCAATTGTTCATGCGGCACAATTCGCGGCGTCATTGCTTCAAGACTGGGTCGTTGCAGCCCATCGACGGCAGCAAATAGAGCTGCGACCACGTAGATCAGCCAAAGTTTGGGATCAGGCATCAGCGAATTCACCAAGAGGGTTGAGCTCAACCCCATTGCCAGGATCTCAGTGACAATCACCATGATTTTTCGATCTACGGAATCGGCTAACGCGCCTCCGTAGAGCCCAAAGATAATCAAGGGGATCAATTCCGCTGCGCCCGCTAGACCAACTGCAATATAACTACCCGTTAATTGCTTGATCTGAAATGGCACCGATACATAGGTGACCATGGAGCCGAGCGTTGTCACCAGTCCTGAGCCCATCACTAGTCTGAAATCGCGACTGGTGCGCAAAGGTGAGATGTCCAGGGCTAGAGCACGGGCTTTTACTTTGACGCGCTCAAACCGGCTGGACATGAAAGAAGGTTACTCAAAGCTCTCTGAAGCGTTTGGGAAATCACCGTTGGCTACATCCAGCGCCCATTGGCGAACGGCAGTTGTGATGCTGCCCCGCAGGTCTAGATATTTTCGAGCCAACCGAGGTGGCTTCTCGGTTAAGCCAAGTAGATCTGTGTAAACCAGAACCTGCGCATCACAACCGGGTCCGGCTCCGATTCCAATGGTTGGAATTTCCAATGCGGCGGTGATCTGGTTGGCGACTTCGGTTGGAATCAACTCGAGAACAATTGAGAATGCACCAGCCTCTTGGAGGGCTATCGCCTCTTCAATGAGTTTTGCACCTGCATCACCGCGTCCTTGCACTCGATATCCGCCCAAAGCGTGGAGTGATTGTGGAGTTAATCCAAGATGCCCCATTACTGGTATCCCAGAATTTGTAAGCGTTCTTACCTGTGGCAAGACCCGAGTGCCGCCTTCGAGTTTTACGGCTTGCACACCACATTCCTTAAAAAAGCGGATTGAGGTGGCTAGCGCTTGCTCGGAATTAGTTTCATATGAGCCAAAGGGCAAATCCGCGATGACCATGGCTGACCGAGATCCGCGCACTACCGCTCGAGCAAGTGGAATCAACTCATCGACGGTTACGCCGATCGTATTTTCATAGCCAAGAATGTTATTCGCAGCGCTATCTCCAACGAGCAGGACTGGAATTCCGGCCTCGTCAAAAAGGGTGGCAGTCAGCGCATCGTAGGAAGTGAGCATCGGCCACTTCTCGCCACGTTTTTTTGCGGCTTGAATGTCCAGGACTGTCACTCGATGATGGCGGGTTGAACCGTAAAGAGTTGGAATGGCGTTTTCTTGTTCTTTCATTTCATCCTCCAGCCTCAAGGCCGATCTCGGTCCCTGGGTGTAGCCAAGAGTACCTGCCAAATGAGTAGGCTGGCGATATGAGCGTGTTGCCAATTCGACTTGCCCTCGCACAGGTCAATCCGACACTCGGCGATTTGGTCGGTAACTCCCACTTAATCCGGACCTATGCATTGCATGCCAAGCAGGCTGGCGCACATGTGGTGGCATTCCCCGAGATGGTGCTGACTGGCTACCCGGTTGAAGATCTTGCTCTTCGTCCAGCCTTTAGAAGTTCGAGCCTTCAAAGACTTCACGCCTTGGCTAAGGAATTGGCCGAAGATGGCTGCGGCAAATTACTGGTCATCGTTGGCTACCTCGATCAAGACGAGACGCTAACCGACCGAGTTGGGCGACCCAGTGGTTCTCCAGTCAATGCTGCCGCCGTAATTCATCAAGGAAAAGTTTTTGGGCGATACTTAAAACATCACTTACCGAATTATGGAGTATTCGACGAGTACCGAATTTTTGTTCCTGGTAACGAGGATCCGCTGGTTATGCAATTTCATGGTGTCGATATCGCTTTAGTTATTTGTGAAGATCTTTGGCAAGACGGCGGACCGGTCTCTCAAGTCAGGAAAGCAAACGCAGATTTACTGATTGTCATCAATGCCAGTCCATATGAGTCGGAAAAGGACGACGTCCGACTCGACTTAGTTAAGCGCAGATCAGTAGAAGCAAATTGCGCCCTGGCCTACGTTAATATGACCGGTGGCCAGGATGAGTTGGTTTTTGACGGTGACAGCATGGTGGTTGATCGCCAGGGAAATTTGCTCGCCCGTGCGCCGCAATTTTCTGATGGGTTGATGGTGGTCGATCTGAATTTGCCCAAAGTTGAGAAGAGTACGAAACCAGAACTAATGCTTAGCTCGCAGATATTGGAGCCTTTCACTCCTATCTCCGCCGGGATTGCCGCGCCCCTTGAACCGCTCGCCGAGATTTGGACCGCCCTAGTTGTGGGACTTCGTGATTACGTTGAAAAAAATGGTTTCAAATCAGTCATGTTCGGGCTCTCTGGTGGAATCGACTCAGCTGTTGTGGCTGCTCTTGCGCTAGATGCTCTGGGGCAAGAACGTGTGCACGCCGTTTCGATGCCAAGTATCTATTCATCTCAACATTCCCTTGATGATGCTGCACTGCTTGCCTTGAACACTGGCATCCATTACCGAGTTGTACCTATTGAGTCGATGGTGGATTCTTTTGTGTCGCATTTGGGACTGACTGGATTGGCTGAAGAGAACGTGCAAGCTCGTGTTCGAGGTACCGCTCTTATGGCGCTATCAAATCAGGAAGGTCACTTAATTCTTGCCCCTGGGAATAAGAGTGAACTGGCCGTTGGCTATTCCACGATTTACGGGGATGCCGTTGGTGGCTATGCCCCAATTAAAGATGTGTTCAAGACAGTCGTGTGGGAGTTGGCTCGCTGGCGTAATGCGCAGGCATTGGCTATTGGGCAGGTTGCACCTATTCCAGTTAGCTCGATTGAGAAAGAGCCAAGCGCTGAACTGCGGCCTGGACAGTTAGATACCGACTCGCTCCCGGCCTATTCCATTTTGGATCAAATTTTGGATGCCTATGTTGAAGGCGATCGAAGCGTTAAGCAGGTTGCCGAATCTGGTTTTGATCCAGCCTTAGTCGAAAAGGTCTATCGGATGGTTGATGCCGCCGAGTACAAGCGGCGCCAATACCCGCCAGGTACAAAGATCTCAGCTAGAGCATTTGGGCGGGATCGACGCCTTCCAATCACCAGCGCCTGGCGTGAGTAACCGGACGGACGGGTAAATCAGCCAAAAATAACCGAGGTTTTGTTACGCGCTCGTAACTTAGAAGCGAGAGGATAAGGCCGTGGAAAAACAAGAAGAATTTGTCCTGCGCACTCTTGAAGAGCGTGACGTCCGGTTTGTTCGGCTCTGGTTTACCGATGTTCTCGGATTCTTGAAGTCGGTTGCCGTTGCCCCTGCCGAGTTGGAGGGTGCTTTTGCCGAAGGTATTGGCTTTGATGGCTCGGCCATCGAGGGCTTTGCTCGAGTCTATGAATCAGACATGTTGGCCAAGCCGGATCCCTCAACATTCACCATCTTGCCTTGGCGGGCGGAAGCTCCTGGGACTGCTCGAATGTTTTGCGACATCTTGCTGCCGGACGGTTCGCCTTCGTATGCAGATCCGCGATATGTGCTGAAGCGAACGCTAAGCCGAGCAGCTGAGATGGGTTTCACTTTCTACACTCATCCTGAGATTGAGTTCTTCTTATTTGATAAGAAACCTAAGCGAGGTAAGTCTCCTGTCCCTGTGGATTCCGGCGGCTTCTTTGATCACACGCCGAATGTTGTTGGACATGATTTTCGTCGTCAAGCAATCACCATGCTGGAAGCAATGGGAATCAGCGTGGAATTCAGCCACCATGAAGGCGCACCGGGCCAGCAGGAAATCGATCTTCGTTATGCGGATGCTCTAACGACGGCGGATAACATCATGACCTTTCGCTTGGTCGTTAAAGAGGTGGCGCTGGAGCAAGGCGTTTATGCCTCATTTATGCCGAAGCCTTTTACTGAGCACCCTGGTTCGGGCATGCACACGCACCTATCGCTATTCGAGGGCGATAGAAATGCTTTTCACGAAGCCGGTGCGCCATATCAACTTTCTAAAGTTGGTCGATCTTTCATTGCCGGACTTTTGCGCCATGCGCCCGAGTTCACTGCAATCACAAATCAATGGGTGAACTCCTATAAACGTCTTCATGGTGGCGGTGAAGCACCCGCCTATGTTTGTTGGGGCCATAACAATAGAAGTGCTCTGGTTCGAGTTCCTATGTACAAGCCGGGCAAAGGAAATTCCACTCGCATCGAACTTAGATCTCCCGATTCTGCCTGCAATCCATATTTAGCCTACGCAGTGATGCTGGCGGCGGGCCTTAAGGGAATTGAAGAAGGCTATGAATTGCCAGAAAACGCAGAAGATGATGTCTGGTCACTAACTCCAGCCGAGCGCAGAGCGCTAGGGATTACTCCACTTCCAACCGATTTGGCTGAAGCAATAGCTGCCATGGAACGGAGTGAGTTGGTAGCTGAAACCCTGGGGGAGCATGTATTCGACCACTTCCTACGTAACAAACGCGCTGAATGGGCTGAATACCGTCGGCAAGTAACTCCTTACGAACTTGATCGCTATCTACCTGTGCTCTAACCTTGTCGCATGTTGCGCTCGCTGCTCCTTAGCGGCCGTAGCGGGGTCCTCTAAGAGGTCGGTCCCCTCGCTGCGGCTAATTGGCGTGCCGGCCCTACTTCGCGAGCAAAGGACCCAAAAGTGAGTAAAGCGATTAACCCCTTCTCTGCAGTGCAGCACCCAACTCGGATGCCAATCCATAAGTACTCGGCATTTCCAAGTATCGATCTGATTGATCGGACGTGGCCCTCTCGAGTAATTACTAAAGCGCCGCAGTGGTGTTCAGTAGACCTACGCGACGGCAATCAAGCGTTGATAGACCCAATGAACATTCCACGTAAGCGCGCGATGTTTGAACTTTTAGTTCGACTTGGCTACAAAGAGATCGAAGTGGGATTTCCCAGTGCAAGTCAGACTGACTTTGATTTTGTCCGGCTTCTCATTGAAGAAGATCTCATCCCTGATGATGTTGTAATTCAAGTGTTGACTCAAGCGCGTGAGCACTTGATCGAACGGACTTATGAGTCAATTAGAGGCGCCAAACAGGCAATTGTCCATCTCTACAACTCGACCTCAACATTGCAGCGACGGGTTGTGTTTGGGCTTGATAAAGACGGGATTCGCGATATCGCGGTGCAAGGTGCCCGTCTTTGCCAAAAATTGACTGACACGGTCGTTGGCACCGACGTGTTCTTCGAATATTCGCCTGAGTCTTTCACTGGCACCGAATTAGAATTCGCAGCAGACGTCTCAAATGCAGTTAATGATGTTTGGCAGCCATCGCCGGATTGGAAGACCATCATCAATCTTCCGGCCACCATTGAAATGGCTTCACCAAATATTTACGCAGACTCAATCGAATGGATGCATCGCAACCTCGCCTACCGAGACTCTGTAGTCCTAAGCCTTCATCCACATAACGATCGAGGTACGGCAGTTGCTGCTGCTGAATTGGGATATCTCGCAGGTGCTGATCGAATCGAAGGGACGCTATTCGGCAACGGCGAGCGCACGGGCAATGTCTGCCTGGTAACTCTTGGGATGAATCTATTTAGCCAGGGGATCGATCCGATGATTGATTTCTCATCGATTGATGAGATTCGCCGTACCGTCGAGTACGCAAATCAACTACGTGTTCCAGAGCGTCATCCTTATGGGGGCGATTTGGTCTTTACCGCTTTCTCAGGATCGCATCAAGATGCGATCAAGAAAGGCCTAGAGCATTTACAGAGAGATGCTGATGCTGCCGGAAAGTCGATTGATCAAATTCCTTGGGCCGTGCCTTATCTGCCGATTGATCCCCGCGATGTTGGACGGAATTACGAGGCGGTAATCCGAGTGAATAGCCAATCCGGCAAGGGTGGCGTTGCCTACATTATGAAAAGCGATCACCACTTGGACCTTCCTCGGCGGCTTCAAATTGAATTCAGCCAGGTGATTCAATCTAAAACGGATACTCAAGGTGGGGAAATAACTCCTGAGGTGATGTGGTCTGTATTCGAGGATGAATATTTGCCGAATCCGCAAGCGCCGTGGGGTCGGTACGCACTGCGTACTATCTCCGAAAGTTCTTCTGAAGAATCTGGCGACTCAATAGTCGTTGAAATGGTTGAAGATGGCGAAACGGTAACGCTTAAAGGAAGTGGAAACGGCCCAATCGCTTCTTTCTGCTCAGCGCTAGCTAGCCACGGGATTGATGTTCGAGTTTTGGATTATGCAGAACACGCTCTTTCAGCTGGTGGCGATGCTCGAGCAGCTGCCTATTTGGAATGCGCTGTAGGTGATCGAGTTCTTTGGGGAGTGGGAATTGATCCAAACATTGTTCGGGCATCGCTAAAAGCCGTCGTGTCGGCGGTTAATCGTGCCAACAGGTAGGTGAGACTGTTCGCGTGGGACTTTATCGTGACGAGGCGATCGTGCTCCGTACCCAGAAAATGGGCGAAGCCGATCGCATCGTCACGTTATTAACCAGGGATCACGGGCAATTACGAGCCGTTGCTAAAGGGGTTCGTCGTACCACAAGTCGTTTTGGATCACGATTGGAACCTGCCACTCACGTGGATTTACAACTACACACTGGTAAGTCTTTAGAGATAGTTACCCAAGCTGAAACTCTTAACCCTTATGGTGAAATCATTTCTCGTGATTACCAAAAGTGGACGGTTGCCAGCGCGATGTTAGAGACCGCCGAACGATTCACTTCAATGGAACATGAGCCGGCGATCCAACAATTTCTACTTCTTTTTTCAGCGTTGCGTTCTTTGAGCACGGCTTCGCATGATCCATCTTTGATCCTCGACGCTTTTTTGCTCCGCTCGCTTGCGGTCGGCGGTTATGCGCCCTCCTTTTCGCAATGCTCGCGTTGTGGAGCAAGTGGACCGCATCGCTGGTTCTCTCTTTCTGGCGGCGGCTCTGTTTGTGTTGATTGTCGTCCAGCGGGTTCGGCAACTCCTGCGATCGAAACCCTGGAATTGCTTACTTCATTACTGACTGGTGACTGGGATGGCGCTGAAGTGAGCGAACCCAAGTTTCGTCGTGAAGCCAGTGGATTAATTGCGGCTTATCTGTCTTGGCACATGGAACGGAACCTCAGAAGTTTGCCTTTGGTGGAAAGAGTATGACACCGAGAAAACCAGCACCGCATGTCAGCGGCGAGAAGCCGCCGAAGTTTGCCAAGAGTGCAATTCCCAATCATGTCGCCTTGGTGATGGATGGAAACGGCCGTTGGGCAAAGGCGCGCGGTCTATCACGAACGGCTGGACACGAAGCTGGTGAAGCTGCGCTCTTCGATGTGGTTGAAGGGGCTATTGAGCTCGGAATTAAACATATAAGCGCTTACGCCTTTTCCACTGAGAATTGGAAGCGATCGCCTGAAGAAGTGCGTTTCTTGATGGGCTTCAACCGAGATGTGATTCGTCGTAGGCGTGATGAGATGAATGAACTTGGCGTGAGAGTGCGTTGGGCTGGTCGAGAGCCACGGCTTTGGCGCAGCGTAGTAACAGAACTTCGAGCGGCCGAAGAGTTGACTGGCAAAAACGATGTCTTGACTTTGACGATGTGTGTGAATTACGGGGGACGTAATGAAATTGCTGATGCCGCCGCGAGATTGGCAAGAGATGCAATTGATGGAGTGGTTGATCCAGATCGGATAACCCCGCGAACATTTGCTCGTTATTTGGATGAACCTGACATGCCCGATGTCGACTTATTTCTTCGTACTTCTGGGGAGCAGCGGACTAGTAACTTCCTAATTTGGCAATCCGCCTACGCCGAACTTGTTTTTATGGATGTGCTCTGGCCAGATGTTGATCGCCGCACTCTTTGGCGAGCTCTTGAAATTTATTCTGAACGTCAGCGACGTTTCGGCTCTGCCTGAGGAATGCAATCTTTGCAAGTGCCATAAATTTCTGCGCTATGTTGGATGTCGGCGAAGCCGTGGCGAATTGCTAGCGAATGAGCCCACTCTTCTACGCCAGCACCTTCTACCTCAAGGGTCTTGCCGCATTTTGTGCAAATGAGATGGTGGTGATGGTCTTCACCACATTTTCGATAAAGAGCCTCTCCGTCGCTTCGTCGCAAAACATCGACTTCACCTGAAGCGGTCAAGGTCTGCAAGGCTCGATAAATCGTTGCTAGACCGAAGTGTTTTCCCTGAACCCGCAGACCTAAAAAGATTTCCTGGGCGGAGGCAAAAGATTCGTTTTGATCAAGAAAATTGGAAATTGCGATTCCAGACTTCGTCATAGATTTGCCACGACCAACCACATGCCAGCAATGCCGAGCAGAGTAGCTAAGAAAGTAAATTTACTTGGGTGTCGAGAGTGCGCCTCAGGCAAAATATGAGAGGTTGCCAAATAGATAATGAACCCGGAGAAAACAGCTAGATAAATTGAAATCAGACTGGTATTTGGTTTGAAGAGAGTTCCAATTGCTGCCCCAGAAACTCGAGCGCCTAAGTCAAAAAGGATTAGCAGTACTGAATACCGATTCCATCGCTTCGTTTTAACCAGGAAACTAACCGTGTTCAAACCGTCGCTGAAAGCGTGTGAGACAAGTGCAATGAGAACTGGAATGGCGAAGGCTCGTCCCAGATGAAGCGCAACTCCAAGAGCCATGCCGTCAAGAAAAACATGCCCACCCATTGCAAGGGCGCCGAAGATGCCACCCAAACTCGACTGATGTGTGTGTCCATGTCCATAATCCGACTCTGTCGGTTCATGTGACCCAAAAAATTGCTCTACGAAGTGGAGTAGAACGAAACCAAAAACCATTGCCAACGAGATAACTCGAATCCCAGCTATCTTCGTCATGTTGGATGCAAATATTTCGGGGAGTAGGTCGAAGGCCACTAGTCCCATCAATAAACCAGCAGATAGGCCAAGCACTAGGTGGAGACGGTCTTTAGTTCGTAGTGCCAGAACGCCACCTAGGGCCGTGCCCACGCCGGTCAATCCAGCAAGTGCGATAGCCATCAACATATAAGTAGCGTAACAACTTTGAGAATGATTCTCAATCCCAAGAAGTGGGACAGGTTAGACTTTGGTGTCGCACACCGCCGACCGCCAGCCGGTGAGGAAAAGGATCAAAAATGGCTCAAGATCGCTTAGAAACAATTGTTGGGTTGGCCAAGCGCCGGGGTTTTGTCTACCCGTCTAGTGAAATCTATGGTGGCTTGAAGGCCTCATGGGATTACGGGCCACTTGGTGTGGAACTGAAAAACAATGTCAAGCGTCAGTGGTGGAAATCAATGGTCACCGGGCGCGAAGATGTGGTCGGCCTGGACTCTTGCGTCATTCTGGCTCGTGAGGTGTGGGAAGCATCAGGGCACGTGGCAACCTTCAGCGATCCGCTCACTGAATGTATCTCGTGCCATAAGCGGTATCGCGCGGACCACCTTGAGGAGGCCTACGAGACTAAGCACAAGCGTCAGCCTGAATCACTGGCCGATATTAATTGTCCGAACTGTGGGACCAAGGGTCAGTTCACTTCTCCAAAGCAATTCTCTGGTCTTTTAAAGACTTACCTAGGTCCAGTCGAAGATGAGAGTGGTCTGGCGTATCTACGTCCAGAGACCGCTCAAGGAATCTTCATCAACTTCGCCCAAGTTGCGAACACCTCTAGAAAGAAACCCCCATTTGGCATCGGACAAATAGGCAAATCGTTCAGAAATGAAATCACTCCTGGAAACTTTATTTTCCGTACTCGAGAATTCGAGCAAATGGAAATGGAATTCTTCGTGGCACCGGGTACTGATGAGCAATGGCATCAATACTGGATAGATACTCGGCTTGCCTGGTATCAGGATCTTGGAATAAATCCTGAACGGCTTCGCGTTTTCGAACATCCCAAAGAGAAACTTTCACACTATTCAAAGCGAACGGCTGACATCGAGTACAAGTTTGAATTCGCTGGTACTGAGTGGGGCGAACTAGAAGGCATCGCTAACCGCACCGACTTTGACCTGAAAGCCCACTCAAGCGCATCGGGTTCGGATCTTTCTTGGTTCGATCAAGAGTCAGGCGAGAGATGGTTCCCATACGTAGTTGAACCTGCCGCTGGAGTGGATCGTTGTACCCTCACGTTCCTTCTTGATGCTTACTTTGAGGATGAAGCACCAAATTCCAAAGGTGGGGTAGATAAGCGCGTCGTTCTCCGCCTCGACCATCGTCTTGCGCCCATTAAAGTTGCCGTATTGCCCCTCAGTAGAAATGCTGATCTTTCACCAAAAGCTCGCGATCTGGCTGCAACATTACGACGCAATTGGAATGTGGAATTCGATGATGCGGGTGCGATTGGACGCAGATATCGTCGCCAAGATGAAGTTGGCACTCCGTTCTGTGTCACTGTGGATTTCGAAACGCTCGAGGATCATGCAGTAACAATTCGTGAACGCGACACCATGGCCCAGGAACGTGTTTCGATCGATCAGGTTGAGGCATGGCTAGCGCCACGGCTGCTGGGTTGCTGATTTCTAAGCCACTAAGGCTTGGAAAATTTACAATTGAGACGCCAGTAGTTCTGGCGCCCATGGCTGGAATAACGAACTCAGCCTTTAGAAGGCTCTGTCGAGAGCAGGGTGCCGGACTTTTCGTCTCTGAGATGGTCACGGCTAGGGCTTTGATCGAACGACATCCAGAAACTTTGCGCATGATTACCCCAGGTCCAGGCGAATCTCCACGTTCGGTGCAGTTGTATGCAGTTGATCCGAAAATTGCCGGTGCCGCTGCTCGAATGCTGGTTAGTGAAGGACTGGCAGATCACATTGATCTGAATTTTGGCTGCCCGGTTCCCAAGGTCACTAGGAAAGGTGGCGGCTCAGCGCTGCCATATAAACATCGGCTTTTTGGCGCCATTGTTGAAGCGGTTGTTAACGAGTCGAATCCACATGGTGTGCCAGTTACGGTAAAGATGCGCAAAGGAATTGATGAGGACCATCTGACCTATCTCAAGGCCGGGCGGATTGCGGCCGAGTCCGGAGTCGCCTGGGTCGCGCTCCATGGACGAACAGCTGCACAAATGTATGGCGGGCAAGCAGACTGGCAAGCCATTGGCGCACTAGTGGCCGAACTTGAACCACTCGGAGTACCAGTTTTAGGCAACGGTGATATTTGGAGCGCAGCAGATGCACAGCGGATGATGATTGAAACAAAATGTGCTGGCGTTGTCGTTGGCCGAGGCTGTTTGGGTCGGCCATGGCTTTTCGGGGAACTTGCTGCCGCTTTTAATGGACGAGAAATTCCGCTAGCGCCAGATTTGGCCGGAGTTTCCGCAACTATGTACCGACATGCCGAACTCTTGGCTGAATATTTTGGAGATGAGTTTCGGGCTTGTAGAGATTTTCGTAAACATGTGGCCTGGTATCTAAAAGGTTTTTCCGTCCGCAATCCGATCAGAGTGGCGCTGGCTCAGGTGTCATCTCTGGTCGAGTTGGCTGGATTGCTCTCGCAATTAGATGGCAATCAACCCTTTCCTACTCTGATTGGTCAGGGACCTCGGGGTAGAACCACAACTACAAGAGCGGTTTCCTTGCCCCATGGCTGGCTGTTGGATCCAGACGAGGTACCAGTCGTTTCCTCAGATGAGGCTTACTCGGGTGGCTAGTCGAACTTTCAAGATGGGCAGTAGCGTTGCGCTATGACCGGGTATAGCGACTTTGATCGGGAACGCTTTGTTGTTGAGCCCGCTAAACGGACCGGACGCACTGAGTTTGCCCGAGACCGGGCCCGAATTCTCCATTCGGCAGCCTTACGCCGGTTAGCTGCCAAGACTCAGGTAGTTGTCCCTTGGGAGAGCGATTTTCCAAGGACTCGACTCTCTCACTCTCTGGAATGCGGACAGGTTGGGCGCGAACTTGGAGCCGCGTTGGGTGCTGACCCCGATTTAGTTGAAAGCGCTTGTTTGGCTCACGATCTTGGACACCCGCCATTTGGACATAACGGGGAGACTGCGCTGGCTGAGGCCTCCGTTGAATGCGGCGGGTTTGAAGGGAATGCTCAGAGTTTTCGATTGCTGGTACGACTTGAAGCAAAGAGTTTGGATAGCGATGGGGGATCAGTTGGTTTGAACTTAACCCGAGCCTCACTTGATGCCGCTACAAAATACCCCTGGAATCACAAGGCCAACTCTCGCAAATTTGGTGTTTATCAAGATGACCAGGAAATTTTTGATTGGGTTAGGCAAGGAGCTCCTGGAGTTCGCCAGTGTCTTGAAGCGCAGATCATGGATTGGTCTGACGACATCGCTTACTCGGTTCACGATTTCGAAGATGCGCTATTTGCCAGAAGCGTTACTTTCGATCAGTTACGTGATTCGCGTGAAGTAGATGAAATTGCGCACGTAGCCGCTACTGAGTATCTAGATAATGGTCAATCAGAAGAGGTTAGAGAAGCAATTGCCAGATTGCTCCAATTGCCTTTCTGGCCAACCAGTTTTGATGGAACTCATAGAAGTTTGGCTCACTTGAAGGATTTGACCAGTCAATTGATCGGCAGGTTTGCAGAATCAGCTGAGCGAGCGACTCGTGCTGAATTTGGCGGTGGTTCGCTTTCCAGATATGCCGCCGATCTGATTGTTCCGCGAGAACAACGTGTTGAGTGTGCCGCCCTAAAGGCAATTGCATCCTTTTACGTGATGCGCAGCCAGCATGCGCTACTTCGATACGAACGGCAACGCGAAATCATTCACGATCTCGTTGGAGCGGTTACCAAAGGTTCTCCTGAGACTTTGGACTCCATTTTTCTTGAAGCTTGGGGAAGAGCCGAATCAAGTACGGAACAGATGCGCGTGGTTATCGATCAAATAGCCTCGCTGACTGACCCAGGCGCTATCGCGCTTCATGCCCGGCTCTTTGGCTCTTAGGATCAGACAGTGGCCGGCCGAATTCTTGATGAAGATGTAGCTCATGTGAGAGAACATGCTCCAATCGATGAGGTTATTGGCGACTATGTTCAATTGCGTAACGCAGGCGGCGGTCAAAAGAAGGGGCTCTGTCCATTCCACGACGAGAAGTCTCCATCGTTTCATGTGACTCCAGCCAAGGGATATTTTCATTGCTTTGGGTGCCAGGTTGGCGGAGATGTCATTTCCTTCTTGATGAAAATTGATCATCTTTCCTTTACTGAAGCGGTCGAGCGATTAGCAGATCGAATCAACTACATACTTCGATACGAAGATGGTGGGGGAGCCTCGAAACAAGTACCAGGCATGCGCGCCCGGTTGGTTGAGGCAAACCGGTTGGCCACCCTTTTCTATCAAGAGCGGTTAGCCACTTCACCAACCGCTCAGATAGGAAGGGAGTTCCTACTGGCCAGAAATTTTGATGCCGAAATAGCCAAGCATTTTGCGGTTGGTTACGCCCCTGACGAATGGGATGCACTGACAAAACATCTAATGGGTAAGGGATTTTCGGTTGACGAGCTGACGTTGGCTGGTTTAAGTCAAGAAGGTCAACGGGGTCCGATCGATCGTTTTCGGCATCGCTTAATGTGGCCGATAAAGGATATGAGCGGTGACGTGGTTGGGTTTGGGGCAAGAAAATTGTCGACCGAGGCAGCCGATACCAGTCCCAAGTATCTCAATAGCCCGGAGACCCCTATCTATAAGAAGAGTTCGATTCTTTACGGTCTTGAACTGGCGAAAAAAGAGATTTCTAGAAAACGACAAGTGGTCGTCGTAGAGGGATATACCGACGTGATGGCGGCACATGCATCAGGGGTAATGACAGCTGTGGCAACTTGCGGTACCGCTTTTGGTGACGATCACATTCGTATTCTTAGGCGACTTCTGATGGATGACGACGCATTCAGAGGTGAAGTTATTTTCACTTTCGACGGCGATGCTGCCGGGCAAAAAGCAGCGCTGAGAGCTTTTGCCGATGACCAGAAGTTTGTATCCCAGACATTCGTTGCAGTTGAGCCTGGTGGTTTAGACCCTTGTGAACTACGTCAAAAACAGGGAGATAGCGCTGTAAGGGACTTGATTGCTCGACGAGTTCCACTGTTTGAATTTGCGATTAAATCGACAATCGCTGGATATAACTTGGAGACTCCCGAAGGCCGGGTATCGGCCCTAGGGGTAGCTGCCCCACTCGTGGCCCAAATTCGAGATCGTTCGCTCCGACCTGAATATGCTCGCCTGTTGGCTGGTTGGCTTGGACTGGAAGTCGAAGCGGTTAGCAGTGTGATCTCGCGCAGTCAGAAACAAAGTTCTCAAGAAACTTCGAAGGTCCAAATAAGCGGCGATTGGCGCCCTGATCCAAGTGATCCCAGACTTACGCTAGAACGCGAAGTGCTAAAGATTGCGGTTCAAGCACCAAACCGGTTAGCCATGTTCTCTGACGTCGAGGCATCAGCATTTACTCATCCGGCATATATCGCTTTACAAAACGTTATTGGCGAGTGTGCAAATGAAACCGAAGATTTTGGTGACTGGATTGAAACAATTCTTCAGAGATGCCAAGAGGAACAGCTGCAGGGACTGGTTCGCGAGTTAGCGGTAGAGCCGATTAAGGCAAATGGGGCAATTGATGAGCGATACGTCGGCAGTGTTTGCGCTCGACTCCGAGAACTAGCTGTTAGTCGTACGATCGCCGAATTGAAATCTAAATTGCAACGTATTAATCCAGTTGATGAAGCAGACGTATACAACCAATCGTTTATGGAACTTGTTCAATTGGAGGCTCGGCGCCGCGATCTGCACGAGCAGGCAATTGGTGATCTCTGATGGGTTTACTAAGGCGCGTTAATACCGTTGGTTTTGTGTTGGCCCCTCGAGAACGGGCGTTGGTTCGAACTGAGATTTCCGAAGGGAGTCTTCTTGCCACGAACAGCGCCCTGCATTTGATTGGTCAGGAGCAAGCGCGCTTTGAGTGGTGGCAGATAAACCACGTCACGTTCAATTCTGAACAAATGAGCCTTCTGGTAACCCTCGAGACTGGGTTACGAGAGTTTGTCTTGCTTCAGTCTTCTTTATTGCCAGAAGTGATGCGTGAACGGGTCACGTCCACGATCCTCATCTCTGTTCCATTTTCCAACCCTGGATCAGTAACGGCGATGATCTCGCTGCGCCGTAGGCCTGGTCTCGAGGGCGAGGAGAGTTTTGTCCAGATTGATTGGCAGAGCGCCCCCACTCCATTGGCCAGATCTGAGGCTGAAAAGCGAGGCAGGGAGTTGACTGAGGCCTCGCTTTTCTCATCCTCCCTTAGCCTGCGCTAGAGTTCTGTCCGCCTTCCCGTGTAGCTCAATTGGCAGAGCAGCCGGCTGTTAACCGGCAGGTTCTTGGTTCGAGTCCAAGCGCGGGAGCCATCTTTCTTGTGAGGATTCGGATAACCTTCGCCCAACTTCCTGATTAGGGTCTTTTGGCGACTATCTTTATCTTCAGGAGGTTCTAATGCCCACTGCGAACCCAACACCGGCACTCGTGCTTGTTGTCGACGACGAAGACTCGGTCGCCGACCTCTTAGTAGATGCGCTTCATCTAGGCGGCTACCGCTCGCTTCGCGCCAAGGATGGAATGGACGCGCTCAGAATTTTGCGCGATGAAACCCCTGATCTGCTTCTACTTGATGTGAATATGCCGACTATGGATGGTTTTGAACTTCTGGAGAGGATCAGGAGCAAGGGTGACCAAACGCCCGCACTCTTCCTAACGGCTCGTCAAGATCGTCAGGACACCACTAGAGGCTTTGTCCTTGGTGCCGACGATTACATCACCAAGCCATTTGGACTTGAAGAGTTATTGCTCCGGATAGCTGCGGTACTTCGGCGGACAATGAAGGTCGAAGACGTAGCTGATGTCATGCGCTGTGGCCCAATAGAACTTCATGTGTCAACTCACGAGGTTTTTCTTAATTCTGAACTCGTGACGCTCTCTCCGACTGAGTTTCGACTCCTTGAGTATTTGATCGAGAATCAACGTCGAGTATTAACGAAAACCCAATTACTCAGTTCGGTTTGGGATATTGATTTTGAAGCAGAGACCAGTGTCGTTGATACCTATATTTCCTACCTGCGCAAGAAGATTGATCCTGAAGGGACGGGCCTGATTCGCACGGTTCGAGGTGTGGGCTTCCAACTTCGAGACCCTAAGGCGAATAAGTCAGGCAAAGCCAAGTTGTAGGTATGAAACTTCGGACCCGCCTGACCCTAATCACGACGCTGGTAATTGTGGCGGCATCTCTGATCATTGGGGCGTACAGCGTTACCGCGACCCACTCCAATGGAATTGCCCAGATCGATGGCAGTTTGGATCAAGTATTGGCCGCCACTGAAGGCACGCCATCAAGCGCGACGACCAAAGTTCCAACTCGGGCCGATGACCTGGTAGTTGCGGTCGCGCTCGGGATCGCCCTTCCTGATGGCTCAATCACCGTGGTCCGACAATCTGGAAGCGTCTATGCACCGCTTCCATTTCCTAAGTTGAGCAAGAAACAGACTGCAGCAGCGCTGCGCGACTACCTCAGCATTGCCGGCCCCACCCCTTACCGAGTTCGAGCCCGGAGTCTTGGGGAAGGCCTTTCGGTGATTGCCGCTATGCCGCTGACTGGACTCAATCAGCAGATGGAAGGGCTCATCACTTCCTCGGCGGTAGTGGTTTTACTGATAATCCTGGCCGGGGGCACATTGATCTGGTGGGTAGTTCACAGGAATCTCAAAACAGTTGATCAGATGATTGACACAGCAACTGCGATCGCTGGCGGGGATTTGGCCAGGGTCGTGCCGAGCGCGCATGAAGGAACGGAGTTGGGCAAATTGGGCAGCGCCCTGAACGAGATGATCTCATCTCTTCGTCTTTCGCTGCAGACCCGTGCCGATTCAGAGACCAGAATGCGCAAATTTCTCGGAGACGCATCACATGAACTGCGGACTCCGTTGACGGTCATAAAGGGGTATGCCGAAATTTTAAAGGGGAGCGACACTTTAACTGTTGATCAGCGAACCCGCGCGATCGCCCGTTTAAATGCAGAAAGCTCGAGGATGGAAACCCTGATTGCTGGGTTACTACGGCTCACTCGACTTGATGAAAAGCCAGAAATTTCGCGCTCTCTGGTGTATTTCTCTGAAATAGTCAAAGACTTTGCCTACGACTTGAAAGATCAGGAACCAGCTCGTCAGGTTTTAATTGACGTCGAAGATGATGTATTTGTCAGTGGCGATGAGTCACTACTTTCTCAAGTTGTCGCAAACCTAATGGCCAATATTAGGCAACACACTGGTTCTGATGTGACAGTTTCGGTCTCTCTTAAGCTCGATGAGGATCAAGCCATCCTCATCGTTGATGATGCCGGGCCCGGAATACCTGCAGAACAGCGAGAGTTGGCTATGAGCAGATTTGGGCGATTGGAGGAGTCGCGTTCACGAGTTGGTGGCGGGTTCGGACTCGGTCTAAATATTGTGGCAAAAGTAGTTTCTCTTCATAATGGCGCAATCGTGCTGGACCAAAGCCCTCTTGGTGGTTTGCGCACTCTGATTGCTCTCCCAATCGCCGCCGAGGTTCGCGCATGAACAGAGCGTTAGCGGTTTTGATTGCCGCTCTCTTGATTCCCGTGCAGAGCATTCAGTTGGCGAGTGCCGCCACGATCAAGCCGAAAGATAAAAACGTTGAGATAACTTGGACCCAGTTGACGGACAGCACTCAGATTTGGATTTTAGGCAGTCAGGTTCATGCATATGAGTGTCTTGCCAAACGGGATAGAGGCACGCTGGCTCTGAAAACTTCCGACGGATGGATGAATGTAGCCAATTCGGTCATTTTGCTAGATTCGAAGTTTTGCGGAAAGAGTGCAAATCCGTTTGCGGCTAAATTTGAATTTGTTTTGGATATGACTGGGCAGCAGGATTTTCCTGGAACACATGCGAAACTGTTGGTTTATAAGATTTCTTATCCGCAAGGTTCAAGGCAGGGTTTAGCGGCTGTTTACGATGGCTCTGATGAAATCGACGAAGATCAGAACGACGGAAAATTACCAAGTACCGTCAGCGAATCTGACTCAGTTGGGCCCGCGGCAGGAAAGGCGACTCCCAAACCAATAGCAGCAAGACCAAGTGTGGCTCCTTCTCCAACTTCAGTTAGCAATGCGGGTTGGCGTGGATGCGCTTTCAATGAAGTGCCAATGTTTGGCAGAGTTAAAGTTGTTTCGGTCGGCGGGCAGTTTAAAGTTCGGATTGTCAGCGTCAAGCCCGAACTAAAAGTCAAGGGAGTTAAGCGAGCTGCGAAGAGTTGCGGCGAGTGGGAGTTTGTCTCAGGGTCTCCTACCTTTACTGTCGAGATTGTTCGGACGGGCGAGGACTTCACGATCGCTTTAGGAGCCAAGAGCCCCGGGGTCAGTAAGTAGATTTTCGAGTTAAACCCTAAGAGGTTCGACTTATTCTCAACTTCAGAGTGTTTAATACGAAGATGACCTCGATAGTGAATTCCTACCGTAACCAATCGCCACCGGCTCGGATCTTGCGGATCTGGCTTGGCGTGACTTTTCTTTACGCGGGTTGGAATAAGGCAAGTGATGGCGCCTTCTTTACTCCGGGCTCTTCCAGTTATATCGGCACTCAGTTAACGGGTTTTGCCCATGGATCGCCCATTAGCGGCCTTCTTGGGCTTGCCGCACATCAGCCTGTTGTTGTCGGTTGGGTGACGCTACTTGGCGAATTAGCGATTGGAATTGCGACCTTGCTAAATATCGCGAGCCTGCCAGCCGCAATTGGTGGAGCACTTCTTTCCTTGATGCTTTGGCTTTCAGCCTCTTGGCAGGTTCATCCGTATTTCTTGGCCTCTGATCCGGCCTATTTTGTAATGTGGAGTTCGTACGCGCTAATGCTTCGACCGGCCAAAATCGTCCCAAGCAGTTCTAAAGGTCGGACCTCTGCTAGTTCAGAGAACACTCCAACAGATCTAAGAAGGCGCAAAGTAGTACAGATCGGTTTAGTTGGCGCCCTTTCTGTCCTTGTTGGCCTGGTAGGACGGTTGTTGAAGTCCTCACCAACGGCCAAGCCACGGTCCTCGAGCGCTGCCACCGACAAGACGAGCAGCGGTGGCGCAAACAGCAGTACAACTCCGACCCCAGCAAATATTCTGACTTCTCTGGCCGCCTTGCCAGTCGGGTCAGCAGCAAATTTCACGGCCGCAAATGGTGATCCGGCGATTTTGGTTCGTACCGGAAATTCAAAGGTTTGCGCGTTTGATGCGATTTGCACGCACAATGGCTGCACAGTCGAATATGATCCTGGCTCGCAGACATTGATTTGTCCATGCCATGGGGCTCAATACGACCCGCTTTCGCATGCTGCAGTCTTGGCTGGTCCAGCTCCTGCCCCACTGGTCGAGATCAAAGTGAAGATCGATGGGAGCAATATCGTTCTTGCTTAGGATTGGTTTGTCTTAAGGGCTCGCTTAACCTGAACAGGTTGCATGAATCGTGGTCGGATCAACAGAGCTTCTGCTTCCAGGGTCGCTAGACCGATTTTTGGCAGGTCAGATTGTTTCGGGTAGATCAAGAACCTAGGTTCCCAAATCGGTCGGAACTTCGCGTTGAATCGATAGAGGCTATCGATTTGAAGCCAGCGAGAAGCAAATATGAGCCCATTGCGCATCAACCGCGTGATAGGACCGGCTCCTAAGCGCTCGCCACGTTCGATGATTGACCTAAAAGCTGCAAAATTGAGTGAGATATGGGTGATACCGAACTTTTCTGCTTGCGCTATCGCACGAACAATCATTAATTCATTCACCCCAGAGTCAGCATCTTTTTCGCGCCGCATGAGGTCGAGAGATAATCCATCCTTGCCCCAAGGAACAAAGTGCAAAATCGCCTTTAACTCTTCATTTGCATATGCGGTGACGATATAACATTCGTCATCGCTCGGATCGGTGATTCTTCCTAGGGCCATTGAGAATCCTCGTTCGGCTTTGCCTTTTCGCCAAGAGTTTGAAGCGTTGAAGACTTGGAGCCGTTCCTCGTCCGAGAGTTCGTCCATTCGTCGAAGAGTCGCACTGTAATCATTTCGTTCGATTCGCGAAATCATTTGTCTGACATTTCGCATTGCACGACCATCTAACGTGAATTCCGCGATTTCGATGATCGCTTCGTCTCCCATTTCTAGCGCGAGCAACCCAGATTCTCTAACCCAGATTTCGCCGCCTTGTTCGCTGCATCCCATAACTGCGGGCGTCCATGCGTGCCGCTTTGCTTCTTCTAGAAACGCATCGATAGCTGGGGGCCAAGCTTCTGGATCACCAATTGGATCGCCGCTGGCCAGCATTACGCCAGAAATAACTCGATAGCCGATACAGGCTTTTCTGGTTGGCGACCACATCACACTTTTTTCTCTGCGCAGAGCAAAGTAGGCCAGTGAGTCAGACTTGGAGTTGCCTTTGATCAACGCCCTCATGTCATGTTCGTCTTGTGACGTCATTTTGGGAGCAGCGCTTGTTGGGCGGAAGAAGAGCAGAGTGGGAACTAACACCGAGAGTAAACCAAGAGTGCCAAGAGTGAAATCAATGAAGTCTTTAGTGCGATCTCTTTTGAAGATTACTGGACCGGTAAGTCCAACCAGTCCGCGGACGACAGTTTTTAGGATGTCAAGATTAGAAGGCTCGCCAACCATCAATTTTGAGCGGAGAGCGGTAAGAAGCAAACCAATTATTAAAGAAATAGAAATTAGTTTTAGAAACACCGATAGCGCACCCCATCGGGTATGCGGGTCAGAGAGTGCATAAAATTCACGCCGGTAGAAGATCAACCCTACGAGAAAGAACACTGCGACCAGTCTCTCCTCGTGCCCGAGTATGGCGATAACTGTCAGCAGGATTACGGCAGCTTGGAATGCTCGCTTTTTTCTCCTACCTAGGGCTCTCCCTAGCAATAGCAATAGAACGCCAACGACAATCGTCGTGGTTCGAGTAAAAGAGGAAAGCGGATCAAGGAACTCCAGGGGGAGTCTTTGAATTAGTCGATTGTGGGGCCTCAAGGCGCCCATCGCGATGCTTCCCAAGCCAACGCCGGTGGCAAGTACTCGTGCTGCTATCGGGACCCAGGACCGCGGTATGGCCAGTTCGCTGATCTGTGACTTGGCTCTAGTGAACACGTTGCCAACTCTACGCGGCTTGGCTGAGTCGCTGAACTGTTGACCAGTAACCTTACCGATATGCCCGTACCGCTCTCCTTAGCGATCACCTTGGGCCGACTTGCAGCTGCCACCTCCCGAATCCTGCGAAGAGGAGAAGGAGCAACGGTTTCTGGACGGCTTATCCTCGCGTTGAGGCCAGATGCATTGGCATCTTTGAGCCGTGATCGGCAGATCATTTTGGTCTCTGGCACAAATGGGAAGACTTCTACTGCTGCGCTATTAAGAGAACTTCTTGAAACCGTAGGGGAGGTTAGCGGTAATCGAACTGGTGCAAATCTTGATTCAGGGATGGTTGCCGCACTAGCGGCAAAGCCAATTCACCGAATCGTCGTGCTTGAAGTTGATGAAATGTTCTTGCCTGAAGCCCTCGATAAGTTGAGACCAGAGGCAGTGCTGTTGCTGAACTTAAGTCGCGATCAACTTCATCGAACCTTAGAGGTGAGGATGGTCGCAAGAGCGTGGCGAGCGGCAATCGATCGTCATCCTGAGATATCTGTAGTTATCGACTATGAGGACCCGTTCCTGGCTTATGTGACTAGGCATCATTTGCGTACGACTCGAGTCGGTTTTGGAAAGCGTATGCATATTGATGCTGCCAGTTGTCCAGAGTGCGGCGCATTGTTGGACTGGGGAGGGAGCCGTTATTGCTGCCAAAATTGTGATCTGGGTCTGCAGACACCAACGGTTAGTGCCCAAGCCGGCACCGCTATTGAAAGAAATCTGGAACTAGCGCGATTGGTTGCCAACTCTTACGGGGTAACGGCTGATTTGGTAAAGCCTAAGGATCGAATTGTTGAGATTTCGCATGGAGAATCCATCCTTAACATTCGGTTGGTGAAGAATCCAGCTAGTTGGATCGAAGCGTTGAGTGCATTGCCATCAGGCCCAGTGATTCTGATCGTCAACGCCCGAGGGGTGGATGGTTTGGACACCTCGTGGCTTTGGGATGTTGATTACTCTATTTTGCGGGGACGTGAGGTTGCAGTGACTGGAGAGCGACGACTTGATGCTTCGTATCGACTGCATGTCGACGGCGTTAAGCATCGAGTGTGTGACACCTTGGCAGAGGCCGCCTCTTTGTTCAACGGTTCCGTTTCAGTGCTGGCTTCGTATACGGCATTTATTGCAATAACAAAGAATTCACAAAACAAGGTCCAGCGATGAGCGAATCAAGATTGCGCATTGTTGCGGTGCATCAAGAGTTGCTCGGCACATATGGAGACATTGGGAACGCAAAAGTACTTTCACACCGTGCTATGGCTCGTGGCATCCAGGTTGAAGTGATTCTTGCGCGAAGCGACGCACCGTTGCCAGCTAGCGGAGACATCTACCTGTTCGGTGGTGGCGAGGACAGCGCCCAGATTGCAAGTGTGAATTCTTTACGAACTCACGGCGGTGCGACTGCCCTGGCAAATGCATTAGATAATGGGGCAGCCTTATTAGCAATTTGTGCTGGGCTTCAGATTCTTGGCGAGTATTTTCCAGGCAGTGAGCGAGAGCAAGTGAGCGGCATTGGTTTACTGCCCCTTCATAGCGTCCCAGGCGATAAACGATTGGTAGGTGAGTTGGCGCTTAACTCCACAGAATTTTCGAAGCCACTGACCGGGTTTGAAAATCATCGGGGGCGAACTGTTTTGGCTGATGGTGTTAAGCCTCTTGGAGATGTGTTTCTTGGTACCGGTAATGGAGGCGGCGATTCGAAGGTTGATGGCATTCTCTTTGGCAAAGTGGTCGGTAGTTATATGCACGGTCCTGCACTTGCCAGAAATCCCGAATTAGCAGACCATCTCCTGTCCTTGATTCTGGGTGGATTGGCTCCTTACGAGGATCAATCCGCTGCAGCCTTGGCAGCAGAGCGACGGACTGCAGCAAAATTACTGGCTTCTCGTTAGCATCGCGATATGAAAGTTAGAGATCAACAGCGCTCTCGGCTATTCCTATTAGTTCCGGTGCTCTTGGTATCGCTGACCACACTCACGATAACGCTAGCTATTGTTGGCAATCTTAAAGTTCATTCAGTGCCAGGACTTCCGCACTCGCCGGAGATAACGCTATGGCTGTTGCCGGTCTCGCGCCTGATTTCTGATCTGTCGGGCATGATGATAGTTGGAGCACTTCTGGTAACTGTCTTTTTACTTCCGCGACCTGATGCCAAATTGGTTGGTCAATCTCAGAAACTCGCTGAACTAACAAGTTATTTCGCCTTCACTTATGCCGCCGCAAACTCAATTCTCATTGTCTTTGCGATTAGCGATGTTCTAGGTGTATCTCCTTCTCAAGCACTTGATCCCAGGGTCATGCGTTCCTATTTGACGCAGCTCACGGGTGGTCGCGTCTCGTTATTTCAAGTTATTGCCGGTCTATTGATAAGTGTCTTGGTTACTCGGATCAGAAGTTCAATCGGAGGCTTGCTTTTATTCGTATTCGCATTGCTTGCAGTCGGCGCTCCGGCGCTCACTGGCCATAGTGGCTTGAGTGCGAATCATGAAATTGCAGCGTCCAGTTCGGCATTACATATCGTTGCTCTGTCAATATGGATCGGCGGTCTAATCACGCTAGCTTTTCTGGTGAAGACAGAGCCTGTCGATTTTTGGTCTGTAGTTCAGCGTTTCAGTCGAGTGGCACTGGGTTGTTACCTCGCGGTGATTCTCAGTGGTATCGCCAATGCTTGGGTTCGATTGCGTTCTTTCGAAAACTTATTTGGCTCAAGTTACGGCAGATTGGTGCTGTTGAAAATTGCTTTAGCGCTGCTTCTGGCATATTTAGGATGGCTCAATCGAAATCGAGCGTTGAGACTTAGTAGAGGCGGAAGCAATTCATTCTTCTATCGCATTGCCAGTATCGAAGTTGCGATCATGTTCGCTGTGGTTGGAATTGCAGTCACATTAAGCCGAACGAGTTTTCCAACAGAAGTACTGACTGATTCTATAAGGCCATCTGCAAGCGAGCTACTTTATGGATTTGAGTTGCCACCTCCGCCGTCAGTAAGTTCTTTTTTAGTTAGCTTTCGCTTTGATGCGCTCTGGCTGGCGTTTGCCTTGATCTTGCTGGCCCTCTACATGTCGTCTTTGCTGCGCGTTCGACGCGGTGGAATCGCTTGGCCAACTAACCGGCCAATTTTTTTTGGAATAGGAATTCTTCTTACTATCTACGCAACAAGCGGCGGCCTGTCGGCATATTCGCATGTGCTCTTTAGCGCACATATGGTTCAGCACATTCTTTTGCTGCTGATCATTCCAGAGTTCTTAGTAGCCGGGCAGCCATTTCGACTAGCCGAAATCGCTCGTTCGCTAAGTGAAGCCGATACTCCTTCAATCGCTAGAGACATATTGGATTCAAGAGCTATCAAAACCTTGTCGAGCCTGCCAGTGGTAGCCGGCTTATTTGCATCTAGTTTCTATTTCCTTTACTTCACTCCAATTTTTGATGCCTGGATGCCATCACATTGGGGACACGTTGGCATGGAAGTAATCATCTTTCTAATTGGCTATCTGTTTATTTGGAACATCTTTGGTGATGATTTGACTCCTGTTGTCCACTCTCCGTGGTCTAGATTTCGATTCCTTTTGATTTCCGAGCCCTTTCATATTCTGTTCAGCGTGTTACTGATCTGGTCGAGCCGGACCTTGGCAGGCGGCTTCTACTCCTCTCTTCAGCGCCCGTATGCCCAAGATTTGGCTCATGATCAAATTTTGGGCGGGATCTTGGGCTGGTTACTGGGCGAACTGCCGATGTTCTTAGCTGGTGGACTGCTCATCAGGGCTCTGGTCAGGCGAAATGCTGGGTCTTCGCAACGGGCTTAACTTCCCGCGAGCGGCGGGGTTGCTCACCTCGAGCGGCGGGGTTGCTCACCTCGAGCGGCGGGGTTGCTCACCTCGAGCGGCGGGGTTGCTCACTTCGAACTACGGTTGCTCTTGTAACGAGAGTTACAAAGCGCGAGGATGACAATCCCTGGAGAAGGAGTCTGGCATGAAGATTTCTCAATTGATCACCGGGAGAGCACCAGTCACTATTTCGACTGACTCCACACTTCAAGATTTGGTCTCATCTCTTTCGACCCACAAAGTCGGAGCTCTGGTCGTATCTGATGACGGCCGATCCATTGCGGGGATTGTTTCTGAACGAGATGTAGTTCGAGCCATGCCGGGAAAATTCTCCAACCTTTCTGAACTTCGAGTTCGAGATTTAATGACTAGTGACGTTGTCACGGCAACTCCAGAAACAATGATTGATGAACTCATGGCCATCATGACCGATCGACGAATTCGGCATATTCCAATCGTGGACGAAAACGGATTTCTAATCTCGATAGTTAGTATCGGAGATATCGTGAAATCAAAGATCAGCGAGTTGGATGATGAACGTAAATCGCTGATCGGCTATATAAGCCAGTAGCCCAAAAGCGGCCAGTGCCGAGCGTTGATTCTGCTTCGCTAGTGCGCTACCTTTTCATTATCTGACTGCTCAGTCAGTCGAAGTCTCATAGGTTGAGGTTGCCGGAGGATCGATATGCGTGTGTCAACCCCCTATGAGGGTCAGTTGTTCGAGGACTGGGATTGGTCCAAAGCCATTCCGGCCCCACTTTCCTTACATTCTTGTGTGGTTAAACAAGAGTGGACTGACTACAACGACCACATGAGCGAGTCTGCCTACTTACTGGTCTTTGGGGATAGTTCCGATGCATTTTTCAGGTTCTTCGGAATAGATGAAGACTATCGAGCCTCAGGGCTTTCAATTTATACAGTTGAGACTCATATCCGGAATCTTCTTGAGGCATCTCTTGGAGATGGCTTGTTCTGCACTATTCAAGTTTTGGGTGTGGACCAGAAGCGAATTCATATTGTGCATGAGATGTATCGGGGGCCAGACAACGGACTGGTAGCGACTGCGGAGCAAATGCTCCTGCACGTGGACATTCAGTCCGGTCGAACGGCAATTTTCCCGGTCGAGATACAACAACGACTCGATGCAATCGCAAAAGCTCATTCAAGTCTTGAGCGTCCAAATTGGGCTGGGCGATCAATTGCCATGCCAGTGAAGGGAAAGTAATGGATTTTTCGCTCACCGATGAGCAGCAACTCATCGTCGACACAGTTCGATCATTCGTCGAACGGGAACTGTATCCGCATGAAGATTTGGTGGAACGCTTAGATGAAGTACCTGCCGAACTCGTCGAATCGATAAAGTCAGTAGCTGTATCTTCAGGTCTATATGCAGCCAATATGCCAGAAGAGCTTGGTGGTGGTGGATTATCTGGCGTAGATCTCACTTTGGTGGAACGCGAATTGGGCCGAGCCTCATACGCTTTGCAATCTATTGTCGCCCGCCCAAGCAACATCCTCCTGGCCTGCGAAGGTGAGCAAATCGATCAGTATTTGTTGCCTTCAATTCGTGGCCAGAGGCACGATTGTCTTGCGATGACTGAACCCGGTGCGGGCTCTGATGTTCAGTCAATGACTACGAGAGCAACTCGTGATGGTTCGGACTATTTGATCAACGGCACAAAGCACTTCATTAGTCATGCAGATACGGCTGACTTCATTATTTTGTTTGCAGTTACCGGTACCGAAGAAACCTCTCGAGGTACACGTCCGCTTATTAGTACTTTTCTAGTGGATAAGAATCTTCCAGGTCTTACGCTCACCCTTGGTTCAAGTGCAGTTTCGCATCGCGGGTACCACCAATGTGAGTTGAAGTTTGAAGATTGTCGGGTGCCAGCCTCCGCGCTCTTGGGTGAAGAGGGTAAGGGGTTGGGACTGATGAGCCAATGGCTTGGTGCTACCCGACTTGCAGTGGCTGCTAATTGCGTCGGCCGTGCTCAACGCGTTTTGGATGCAACTCTGGATTGGGCTGTCACCAGGAAGCAGTTCGGACAGACGATTGGAAAATTTCAGGGTGTCAGTTTTCAACTTGCTGATAGTGCTGTCGAACTTGAAGCGGCAAATCTGCTTACGTTACAAGCCGCAGATAAGTACGATCGGGGCTTGATGAAAGATATCGATGTTGCCATGGCAAAGTTATATGCAACCGAAGCTTTAGGGCGTATTGCTGATCGTGCGGTACAGATTTTCGGTGGCATGGGAATTGTTTCCGAAGCGCCAATTGAGCGGTGGTGGCGCGATGCTCGAGTTGAACGAATTTGGGATGGCACAAGTGAGATACAACGTCACATAATTTCTCGTGGCCTGCTCCGCCCATTGGAGATGTAACGATGTTCAAGTCTCTTCGCACCGACGTCATTGATCAGGTACTTGTCATCACCCTTGACAGACCCAAAGCCAATGCCATTGACGCCGCTACAAGTCTTGAGATGTATCAAGCCGTGATGCAACTTGAACAGAACTCGCAACTTCGCGCTGGCGTTATCACCGGCGCAGGGGAACGTTTTTTCTCGGCTGGCTGGGATTTAAAAGCGGCTGCTTCAGGGGAAGCAGCCGATGGCGATTTCGGGCCTGGAGGGTTCGCCGGGATTACCGAGTTGTTTCATCGAACGAAACCTTTGATCGCAGCGGTAAATGGCCTTGCCCTGGGTGGCGGTTTCGAGCTTGCTCTTGCTTGTGACCTGATCCTGGCTTCAGAAGAAGCCGAGTTTGGGCTTCCCGAAGTAAAGCTTGGCCTGGTCGCAGATTCTGGTGGCATGCTTCGACTGCCCAGGGTTATGCCACGGGCTATTGCACTTGAGTTGCTATTGACTGGTCGCAGGATTTCGGCAGTAGAAGCGGCTGGCTGGGGTGTGGTCAACCAAGTGCTTGCCTTGAGTGATCTCCTGCCTAAGGCCATTGAATTAGGCCGCGCCATCGCCACCTCTGCTCCGTTGTCGGTAGCCGCAGTACTCGAGGTTACGAGTGCCACAGAAAGTTTTGGTGTTGCAGAGGGGTTTGCCAAGATTCGCTCTGGCAGCCTCAAGTACTATCCCAAGATCGCCTCATCCGAAGATGCGATTGAAGGTGTGGCTTCCTTTAGCGAAAAGCGAGCCCCGCAGTGGAAGGGCCGCTAAACAAAGTGTCACAATTCGCCTCTAGAGATCTTTCTTGTTTTTTCAGCCCTACTTCGATTGCGGTAGTTGGCGCAAGCGACGATGCGGCAAAGTGGGGACACGTAATTGCCAAACAGGCTTTGCGATCCACTAAGAGACCGGTCTACTTGATCAACTCAAGAAGTAGCGAAGTTCTTGGGCATCAAACCTTTGCTCGGCTAGTCGATGTGCCAACTGGTCCTGATGTTGCCGTACTTGCGGTGCCGGTTAAAGTTTTGAGCGAATCCATTGATGACGCTCTAGCTGCAGGAGTCAAAGGACTCATTGTCATCACTGCGGGCCTTGGTGAAGTTGATGGTGCTGGAATCGACGCTCAGCGAGACATAGTCACTCGAGTCAGAGCGGCTGGAGCTGCACTTATCGGACCAAACTGTCTTGGCTTGGTGGATAACGCTAATGAGGTTTTTTTGGCTTCTAATGCCTTCGAAGTTGGGTCGGTTGCACTGCTCTCGCAAAGTGGCAACCTTGCGCTCGAACTCCAGGAATGGTTTGCCGACTTCAATCTTGGTTTTTCCAGATTCATTTCAATCGGGAATCAAGCTGACGTAACACTTGTCGATCTAATCGAGAATTCAATTGATGATCCGAACACCAAGGCAATCGCAATTTATGTTGAAGACTTTAACGATGGTCGTGGTTTCGTAAAAGCTGCTCGCAGAGCTCACGATGTGGGCAAACCTGTGGTTGTTCTGGCGGCAGGTTCAAGTGGTTCTGCATCTCGTAGCGCTCAATCTCACACTGGTGCTTTAACCAGTGATCGACGGGTTATTGAAGCGGCTTGCGAGTTGGCCGGAGTCTCATTGGTGAACACTCCACGAGAATTAGTTATTGCCTTGCAGGCTGGACTCCAACCACGGCGAGCAAATGGCTCACGCGTCGGAGTGGTAACCGACGGAGGTGGTCATGCAACGGTTGCCTCTGATCTTTTAGAGGCACGTGGATTCTTGGTTCCTTCGCTGTCGGCAGAAACTCAGGCAGACCTTCGTTCTCATCTGTGGCCGCAGTCAACAGTTGCTAATCCGGTTGATCTAGCTGGGTATGGCGAGCAAGACCCGAATTCTTATGCAGATGTGGTTATTCGACTCTTGCATGAGTCTGATATTGATGCAGTGTTAATGTCAGGATATTTCGGTGGCTACAGTTCGCCAAATCCCTTTGCTCAGGGCTTGGATCAATTGGAGATCGCAGCGGCCAGGAGTATTGCGGAAGCCGTTATGGCTCAAAATAAACCACTGTCGATACAGACCATGTACCCAGATTCACCAGCTATTGCTGAACTATCTGCGGTGGGAGTTACAGCGCACAATGCCATTGAGGATGCAATCGCCTCACTGACGCACTCCAAAAGCTTGGTGCTTGGTGAGTTGCCGAATGAGATAGATAGCGAACTGCCGATTGAAGGTCTAACTTATTGCGATTTGATGCCGGTGATCGAATCGAAGGGAATAACTACACCGGGAATGCGAGTGGTCAAGAATCGCGAAGAAGTGATCCAGGCTGCTGAAGCGTTTACTGCCCCCTATGTCTTAAAGGCTAATGGTTTGTTGCATAAGACTGACCTTGGCGGAGTGGCTCTCAATCTTGTTGACCGCGAGAACTTGCTAAGTGAGTTCGATCGGATGCGAGCTCAGATCGATGCATCTTCATACTCGGTGGAACCGATGGTCGATTCGATAAATGGAGTGGAGTTAATTGTTGGCCTCACTCAAGATCCAAGATTTGGTGCTGTTTTGCTCGTCGGCATGGGAGGTATCTTCACTGAGGTCCTTAAAGATTCGGTTTTAGCGCTTGCTCCTGTCGGAGTTGAGAAAGCTCGGGAAATGTTGCTTTCGCTTAAAGGTTCGCCCCTGCTTTGTGGGCATCGCGGAAGGCCGGCTGTCGATATTGAGAGCGCAGCAAAGGCGATTGCGAAACTATCAAGTTTGGCTGCCGCTCATCCGGAGTGGAGTGAATTTGAGGTAAATCCACTGCTTGTCACTCCGAATGGCGCGACTGCTTTAGATGTTCGGGTTGCTCTTTAAGGTTTCTTCGTATTTGTTGAGTACTTCACCTGATGCATAGTTTTGCCCGGCTAATCCGTGGATTACCGAAACTAGGCAGTCATCTCGGAGTGCTTCGAGTTCTCTGATTGAAGCACCGCCCGCTTGAGTGTCTGATTGTGCTTCGAGTTTGTCTAGGAAGCCTTCGGTCAATTCTGGGACATCCATCAGGTGGGTCCATGGCCATTGCAATGCTGGACCGAATTGGGACATGAAATGTCGCATTCCACCCTCGCCGCCCGCAATCCGATAGGTCAACATGGTGCCCATGAATGACCATCTCAAACCAGCTCCGAAGCGAATGGCATCATCCACTTCAGACATGGTCGCTACGCCATCGTTCACAAGCCACAACGCCTCACGCCAAAGTGCTTCAAGCAATCGATCAGCGACAAAGCCATCTACTTCTTTCTTTAGCAGTAATGGCTTCATACCAAGTGCGGTGTAGGTGTTAGCTGCTGATTCCAAAGCCCAAGAAGCGCTTTTATTACCAGGCACAATTTCAACTAATGGAAGCAAATACACTGGGTTGAATGGGTGACCAACAACCAGCCGTTCAGGATGAGTCATGCCATCTTGCAGTTTGCTCGGCAGTAGACCAGAAGTTGAACTTCCGATAACGACGTTCGAGGGCGCGTATTTATCGACTTCCATGAGCAGGGATTGCTTCAACTCTAAGCGCTCGGGTGCACTTTCTTGAATAAAAGAAACGCCATCTGTCATTTCCTCGATGCTTGATACGACAGTAACTTGCCCCTCTGTAGGCAAGGGTGCGCGAACTAATTTGCCGTATGCGCTGCGCGCGTTTGTGAGCACCGCGTCGACTTTGCGCTTTGCCTCAGGGTCAGGATCATAAAGATTTACATTCCAACCGTTGAGTGCAAAGCGAGCGGCCCAGCCGCCACCAATGACGCCACCACCAAGTAAGCCGACTTTGTTCTCAGGCATGTTTGGTCAACGCCAGCTTCTCGCGGACTGCTTCTGGTCCCATGACCTTTATGTTCTGAGCTTCCAGAATTGTCTTTGCGCGATCGACTAATTGGGCATTCGTAGCAAGTTGTCCGCGGCTTAGGTAGAGATTGTCTTCCAAGCCGACGCGTACGTTTCCGCCAAGAAGTGGGGCTAAAGCCGCATAGTTCAATTGGTAGCGTCCGATTGAGAAGGCGGAGAACACCGTCTCGGGTGGCAGCTGGCTAACCAGCGCAGAGACGGTCAATAGATCATTTGGAGCGCCATATGGGATTCCCATGCACAACTGAACCATCGCCGGACTGTCGATTAGTCCCTCTCCGATGAGTTCTTTCACCAAAACTAGATCACCGGTGTCGAAGATTTCAATTTCTGGTCGAACGCCGAGGGCTTTGATTCCAGCGGCCATAGACCGAACCATGCCCGGGGTGTTCACCATGATGTACTCGCCGCCTGCTGCGAAGTTCATGGTTCCTGCATCAAGGGTGCAGATTTCGGGACGTAATTCGACTACGTGTTCCAAGCGCTCGGTGGCGCCAGCCATATCGGTGCCGGACACTGGAGGCAGTGGCGATTCGGCAGCGCCAAGAATCAAATCGCCACCCATACCTGTGGTCAAATTGATTACCACATCGACTTTGGAAGCCCGGATCCGTTCCACTACTTCCCGATATAAATGTGGGGCGCGGGCACCTTTTCCAGTCTTTGGGTCCCGGACGTGGATGTGCACGATTGCTGCTCCGGCTTGAGCTGCAGCGATGGCCGATTCAGCGATTTCCTCCGGGGTGACGGGCACCTTGTCGCTAATTCCGGTGCTATCTCCCGCACCAGTAATCGCACAGGTAATGAAAGCTTCGGTGGCGAATGGGCGCATCTAAATCTCCCCGGTTAAGAACAACTATTTGATTGGTTAGTCAAAAAGGTATCTTGGAGCTCCAGGCGTGTCAATCACCTAGGAAGGGTCAGGTTGGTGACCTGGACTTTCCAGGCTTTTCAGTCGGGTAAATACTTCCACGGGGAAAGGTATGACCTTTTCGAGTTCTTGGTTGTAATGCAGGTATAGGAATTCTCCGCGTGCGGCTTCTTTGCCGTCGGTTCGGATCAAAGTAGTCGCAAGTTTGAGTTTTTTATTCGTTAATTCACTGATCTCGGTTCTGGCGCTAAGGCGATCAGTCGAGTGAACTTCGGCGAGATAGTAGATATGAGCTTCTACCGTGTAGAGCGTGCAACCGGTGGCGGCGCGATATGAGGCACCGGTGTTGGCATGGTCTAGGAATGCTTCATTTGCGGCTGAGAGCGCCAGCGCGTAGGCCGCGTCATTCATGTGTTCGTTGTAATCAAGCCACTCTTTGAGGACGCTAGTTTCAAACTCCATAAAAGCACCATCATGTTTAAGATGCGCTTCTTTAATCACTTGGTTTGGGTCTTTTGCGTCATGGGTCATGCATGAAAGTCAATCACCACAGCCGACTAGTTGGCAAAGAGATCCTGCTTTAAATATTCGGTCATGATCTTGCGCATATGATCAAGATCAGAAGCTCCAACTAGCACTTCGATACCCAGACCGTTAAAGAGTGCCTGCATGTGATCTATGAAAACCACCGGATCCACAGGCTGAAATTCACCTTCACGTTGGCCATCCTCCACAATTTGAACGAGCAGTTGTCGCCAGCGGTGGTTGAGTTTTAGGTGTGCAGCTTGCAATTCAGGACGCAAACTTGCCTCGCTCCAATATTGCAGCCAAATTGACCATTCGTCTCTCGCTTGGTCGGTACTTGGGAGTTGAATTTCGATCGCGCGTAGTATTTTCTCTTTGGCGGTGATAAGTCCTTTGAGGGTCTCATCCTGTCGGCTGAATGCGGTCTCTACAGCCCATTCGATCGCAGCTTGGAGGACGTCGTCTTTGAAGGGAAAGTAATAGTGGACGGTTCCGGTTGTCGTCCCAATTCGCTTGGCGATGTCTGAAACTCGAACGGCATGAACACCCCGCTCGGCAATTAGATGTGCAGCCGCTTCAAGGATCCGCTCTTTACGGTTCTTATCGAATCTTGGAGTGCTAGTCATCGTATTTCGCTCAATTCGCCCGGTCATGATCTAGTGAAATATTTGCGCAATCATGTCAGCGTTCGAGAGGGTTCGCTAGTAAATCAAGTTGTTGAGCGTCATGTTTTTGACAATGAACCGAGAATGAACAGATGCATTGAACCTTCGCCTGTGAGCATCCTTCCAAGTCCACTCAACGCCTGGTAGCGTCAGGAGACAGCCTTGGACTGACGCATCAGTTCAATGATTGGCGCTCTTTGTCCCGATCCATCAGGAGGGTTCGAATGAGGAAACTAGCTGCTTCGGCCGCTGAAGCAATTGCCGAAATCCCAAGTAGCGCATCGATTGCGCTTGGTGGTTTTGGCCTATGTGGAGTACCGATGGCCCTGATTAATGCAGTGAAAGCCGCTGGAATCTCAGACCTCACCATCGTTTCCAACAATTGTGGTGTTGATGATTGGGGTGCCGGAATTCTGCTCCAGACTAAACAAATCTCAAAAATGATTTCATCCTATGTCGGAGAGAATAAAGAGTTTGAGCGGCAATACCTCAGCGGCGAACTGACGGTAGAACTTACGCCACAAGGCACTCTCGCCGAGCGTTTGCGAGCAGGTGGTTCTGGCATTGGAGCTTTCTTCACTCAGACCGGGGTGGGTACGCAGGTCGCAGATGGTGGATTGCCGTGGCGCTATGCCGCCGATGGTTCGATCTCGGTCAGCTCCCCTAAGAAGGAGACCAGAATGATCGGTGGGAAAGAATATGTTCTCGAAGAGGCAATTGTTGCCGACTTTGCTCTGATTAGAGCGGCCAAAGTTGATTTAGCAGGTAATGCTGTTTTCCATCGAGCAGCAAGAAACTTTAATGTAGTAGCGGCGACGGCTGGACGAATTGCTATTTGTGAAGCAGAGGAAATCGTCGATATTGGGCAGATAGATCCAGATGATGTCCACCTACCGGGCGTATACG
>Ga0315270_10000190_pt1 | contig 35656 bp, 27 predicted proteins | sample C1_bottom_MG_FD_204932 | JGI IMG/M metagenome (GOLD analysis project Ga0315270, IMG submission 204932) | Sediment microbial communities from Yellowstone Lake, YNP, Wyoming, USA - C1_bottom | ecosystem: Environmental > Aquatic > Freshwater > Lake > Sediment | place: USA: Wyoming | collected... | reverse complement strand
TCGAGCAGCGCGTCGCAGGGTTCGGCGGCGGTCATGTCGGGCCACATTGGGCCGACGGTCACGAGGATGTCGTACAGCCCGTACAACACCGAGGCCGACGTCTCCGGCGCCGCGAGAAGTGCGATCCGCGGGCGGTGCATGAGTGTCATATTCGCCCCGCTTCCGATGATTCCGTCTCTTCCAGCATGCCACCACCACGTGGACACTGTGCGCACGGTGCCGCACGATGGCGGGCCGCCAGCCGAGGACGACGACGAATGCCCCTAGACCCCGCTGCGATCGACCGACTCCGCGCCGTGGTGACCGGCCGCGTCTTGACCGCCCAGGACGCCGACTACGACGACGCCCGGCGCGTCTGGAACGGGATGATCGACAAGCGCCCGGAGGTGATCGTCCAGGCCGCGCGCCCGAGCGACGTCGCACCGGCCGTCGCCCTCGCCCGGGAGACCCGCCTGCCCCTCGCCATCCGCGGGGGCGGTCACAATGTGGCAGGCAACGGAACCGTGGACGGCGGAGTCCTGCTCGACATGGGCCGGCTCAACGCGGTCGAGGTGGACCCGGCTGCCCGCCTCGTTCGGGTCTCCGCCGGTGCCACCCTCGCGGATGTCGACCGAGCCACAGCGCCGTTCGGGCTCGCGGTCCCGATCGGCGTGGTGTCGGGGACCGGCATTGCCGGGCTCACGCTCGGCGGTGGCGTTGGCTGGCTGACCCGACGCCACGGGCTCACGATCGACAACCTCGTGGCCGCCGACGTGGTGCTCGCGACGGGCGAGCACGTCCGCGCCAGCGAGGAGGACCACCCCGATCTCTTCTGGGGTCTGCGCGGCGGGGGCGGCAACTTCGGCGTGGTCACCTCATTCGTGTTCCGCGCCCACGCGCTGGACCCCAGCGCGTTCGCGGGCACGCTGGTGTACGGGCGGCCGCGCTGGGGCGAGGCCCTGCGCGCCTGGTCCGCCTGGGCTGCCGACGTCCCCGACGAGATCACCACGCTGATCACCTTCATGGTCCCGCCGCCGGACTGGGAGCTCGGCGATCGTGTCCTCATGTTCCTGGGGTTCGCCTGGGCAGGTCCGGACCGCGCCGAAGGCGAGGCCGTCATCGGGCGCCTACAGGCCGCGTGCCTGCCGGATGTCGCGGTCACCGACGCGACACGATGGACCACCTTCCAGTCGGCGTTCGACGCGGCGATGCCCAAGGGCGTTCGTGCCTACTGGCGCAATGCCTGGTTCAAGGCGCTCGACGAGCCGCTCATCGACGCGATCGCGGCCGGGTGCGGCGAGCAGGCGCGGTTCGGGACGGCGGCCGACCTCCACCACATGGGCGGGGCGTTCGGGCGGGTGCCAGAGGGGGCCACGGCCTTCCCGGACCGGTCCGCCGGATTCTGGCTCAACATCTATGGATTCTGGCCCGACGCCGCGGACGACGAGGCGCGGATCGCCTGGGTCAAGGGGTTCTCCGATGCCATCCGGCCCCACGCCATGGGGGTGCAGTACGTGAACTTCCTGGGCCACGACGACGGCCCTGCGCACGGGAAGGCGCTGGCCGTGTACGGGCGGGAGAAGCTGGCGCGGCTGGTGTCCCTCAAGCGCCGCTACGACCCCGAGAACGTGTTCCGGATCAACCACAACATCTCGCCCGACGCCTGAGCGGCCGGCACGGGCGAGCCCGGCCGCCGAACGCGGGCCAATCGCCTCTAGCGGTTTGTGCGTGCGTGCGCTGGAGTGGGCGCATGCTCGCGGCGGGCACCGGTCCGGGCCAGGTGGCGGCGATCGCGCTCATCATCGCCGCGAAGTTCGGCCTGCCAATCCTGATTGTCTGGTTCCCGTTTGCCGCCGGCTGGGCCAACTTCGTCCTCGACGGCGTGGACGGCGACCTGCTGGTCCCGCTGGGCCTGCCGAACGAGACCTATCAGCCCGTCGACAAGATCACCGACTGGGTCACCTTCGTCTGCATGGTCGTGGCCGCGTACCGGCGCGACTGGCCGATCCGTCGCCTCGTGCTGGGGCTGTTCCTCTTCCGCTCCGTCGGCCAGGCGTCGTTCCTGCTGTCGGGCAACGAGCTGTTCCTGGCCGCCTTCCCGAACTTCCTGGAGCCGCTGTTCCTCGTGACCGCGACGATCATCGCGTGGGAGCGCGCCGTCCGCCATCGGGCCGACCCGAACGCGAGCGCCTTCGCCATCCTCGCGCGTCACAAGTGGCTCATCGGCGTGCTCGTCGTCGTGTACAAGCTCCAGGACGAGTACGTGACACACGTCGGCAACATCGACCGCAGCGACCTCTTCCGGTCGATCTTCGGCGGGAGCTGAACAGGGCCGTCGCGACGGCCGCCCGTGGCATGCTGTGTCCGTGACCGCCGACCGCGGTCGCGCCACGTGACGAGGACCCGCCTCCGATGCCTCCCGAAGCGAACCCCCTGCCCGGCAGCGAGCCGCGCGACACGCTGACCGACGCACTCGCCGAGCTCCGGGACGACTTCGCTCCCCAGCCGGGCGAATCGGACGATCGCTATTGGCTGCGGATCGGGCTGGCGCTCGGGCTGCGTCGGCCGGGCCGGGCCCAGCTGCTGCTCGAGCGGCTCGAGGGCAGGTCGGCGACGGCGGCTGCGCCAGCCCGAGCGGATGCCGGAGCGCCCGAGGCTGGCACGACCTCGGGCGTGCGCGCTGACGGGGGCGACGAATCCGACGCCGATGCCGATGCCGGGCCCGATGAGATCCCCGTCGCCTCGATGCTGCTCGTCCGAGCCGCCGCGCTCCCGCTGGACGAGCCGCCCGACACGGCCTTCGGCTGGGCGCTCCGGCTCCGCGCCGACGAGATCACGCTCATGGGCCGGATCACCGACGGGTTCATCGAGGGCGGCGCGCGGCGGGATCTCGCCCGTGGCTTCGGGATCGCCTGGACCGGCGGTGTCAAGGTGCCCGGCAACGAGCTCAACCTGCTCTTCGGCCGCTTCACCGACCTCGTCCTCACCGTCGCGAGCGTCCTCGCGGGTCACGACATCCGCGAGGCCGGTTTGCGGGCGAAGCCGAGCATCAGCAGCGTGATGCGGGGCTGGTTCATGCCCAAGCCCGCGCCCGGCTCGGATGAGGCCGGCGCCGTGCTCGCGCGCCTCGGCGATCCCGCCCAGCGCGGGCTGATTGCCGTGTGGAACACCTGGGCGGCCGTGCGCTACCGCTCGGCGATGCCCGAGGGGCTGTACGAGGACCTCACCCACGCCTGGGTGACGGTCGTGGGGCGCCTGCCCGAGGCCTGACCGACTCGCTGTCTGTCGTAGGATGCGAGGATCATGCCCAACCTGATCCTGGAGCTCGTCTCCCTCGGCATCGCAAGCGCGCTGATCCCGCTGCCGCTCATCGTCACCGTGCTGCTGCTCCGGTCGCCGTCCGGGAAGGCCTTGGGCGCCGCGTGGCTCGGCGGGCAGATCGCCGCTCGCCTCGTCCAGGGCCTGCTGATCGCGCTGCTGCTCGACCGGGCCTTTGGCGCGGCCGGCGACGAGGCGAAGAAGGGCCCGGTGGTCTCGACCGCGCTCATCGTGCTCGGGATCCTGTTCTACGTGCTCGCGGCCCGCAAGGCGCTCCACGCGCCCGATGACGATGCGCCACCGCCGAGCTGGATGACCAAGCTCGAGACGGCGACGCCAGCGCGTGCGTTCCTGTTCGGCGCCGCTCTCATGGCGATCAGCGTCAAGTTCTGGGTGTTCACCCTGAGCGCCGTGGGCGGGATCTCGTACGCGAGCCTCGACACGATCCCGGCGATCGTGGTCTACCTCGGGTGGACCGTGCTCGCCAGCGGCGTGCAGCTCGCGCTGCTGCTCGCCACGGTCCTCGTCCCGGCCCGCGCCGACGCGCTCCTCGCCCGAGTCGGCGACCTGCTCAAGCGGTACGGCCGTCCCCTGCTGATCGGGGTGGGGCTGCTCTTCGGGACGATCTTCCTCGCCGAGGGGCTGGTCGGCCTCGGCGTCCTCTAGCCCTCGCCGCCGGGCTCCACGTAGCCGAAGTACTCGCAGACGGTGCGGAACCCGAGACGCTCGTAGATGGGCTGGCCCATCTCGCTCGCCTGGAGGATCGCCACGTCGCACCCGGCGGCGGCCCCGTCCTCCACGACGCGCATCGTCATAGCGGCGCCCATGCCACGCCGGCGTGCGGCCTCGACGGTCGCGATGTTGTACACGCCGACCGTCCGCCCCACCCGCACGCCGAGCCCGCTCGTCACCGCGCTGCCGTCCTGATAGCCCACGTAGAACGTCGCCTCGGGCACGCGCAGCATCGTCTCGGTGGCGAAGGCGGTCGCCCACTCGTGCGGCATGCCGAACCCGTCCGCGAGAACGTCGGCGTGGTCGGCGAGGCCAGCCGCATCCGTCACGGGGCGGATCTCATGGCCGACGGGGAGCGCCAGACCGCCGGGCGCCGGGAGCGGGTGCATGGCCATGCCCGGCATCCAGGGCGACTCGGGCAGCGGCTCGAGCCCGAGATCGGTCGCGACCGGGATGTACGCGTCGTCGAGCCCACCGCGAAGCGTCACGACGAATCGCTTGCCGAGGGCTCGGAACAGCCCGACGCCAGCGCGGATCGAAGCCGCCGTCGCGTCCCCAGCCGCGCCGTCCACCACCAGCACCTGGTTGAACAGCAGGAGCGGGAGCCCGGTGGTCACGACGGTCGCGCCGTCGAGCTCGTCCACGCGCCCGCCAGCCATGCACCGACCCGCCATGACGAACGTGGCGACCACGTTCTCCTGCGCACAGCGGGCCAGCGCGAGATCGTCGAACAGCTCGGTCACGGTGCCTCCTCCCCCCGGATGGTACGCGGCGCGGCGGGACGGGGTGCCCTCCCGGGCGGCCCGTCGGCCCGCCTCCACAAAACGGTGCGTGGAAGCGCCGCCACCTCTCGCCTTCGCGCGTCCGGCGCGAGATACTGCGCGGGTGCAGGTCGGGAGGGAAGCCCGCCAGGTCACTCGGGATGCGCACGCCCACGGAGCTCTCGTTGAAACAGAAGAAGGGGAGGAAGTCGGAGGCGTCAAAGCGACGGCCGAAGACCAGGGCCTCGCACGCGGCGCGGGAGCGCAAGGTCGATGCGAGGGAGCGGGCCGCGGCCGAGCGTCTCGCCGTGGTGGAGGCCCGCGAGCGTGCGGCGGAGGCGCGCGACCGGGTACTGACTGAGCGCGACGCCCTCGGGAACGAGCGCGACCGGCGGGCCGCCGAGCGCGACGCCCTCGCGAACGAGCGCGACCGGCGGGCCGCCGAGCGCGAGGCAGGGTTTGCCGGCGCGACGACCGCCAAGGCCGTCATGATTCGGCCGGGGTCGAGCGGGAGCGAGCGCAGCGGCGTGAATGGCACGGGCAGCGTCCCGACGACACCCGACGAGGAGGCCGAGGATCCCGCGCTCGAGCGCGCCCGGCTCGAGGCCCAGCTCCAGCGGGCGCACCTCGACGGGCTCACCGGCGCCTACCGCCGCGAGGTCGGCCGCCTGGCGCTGCGCAACGAGATCGAGCGCGCCCGCCGCTCGGACGGCCGGTTCGTCATCGCGTTCGTGGACGTGGACGGGCTCAAGGGCGTCAACGACCGCGAGGGCCATGCCGCCGGCGACAAGGTCCTGCGCACGCTCGCCGCGACCATGCGCGCCAACCTGCGCACCTACGACCCGATCGTCCGCTACGGCGGCGACGAGTTCGTCTGCGGCGTGGCGTCCGTTGATCCCGAGGAGGTCCGCCACCGCCTCGGTGTGATCGACCAGTCGTTGCGCAATGCGACCGGCGTGGGGATCACGGCGGGGATCGCGTCGATGGTGGGCAACGAGTCGCTCGAGGAGCTGACCGAACGTGCGGACGCCGCCCTGCTCGAGGCGAAGCGGAGCCGCGCGTAGCCTCAGCGGGGCCCGAGCAGGACCCGCGGCTGGCCCAGGAGCCGCTTCGCCTCGCGGATCCCGGAGCTGAACGCCCCGTCCGCGAAACCAACGCGGGCGTGCCCGGTCGCCTCGCCCGCGAACAGCAACCGGCCGCAGATGGGTCGGCCCAGGTCCTCGAGGTCGTCGGGCGTGGACCCGGCCCCGAGGAACGTGTACGCGCCACGAGTGTACGGATCGGCCGACCAGCACGAGCGCGCCGCGGCCTCGGGGGGCGGCAGCCGACGGCCCGCCATTGCCTCGATGACGCCTTCGACGCGCTCGAACGCCGCCTCGAGCGGCACGTCCCGGAGCACACCCGTCCGAGAGCCATAGGCGAGGGCGACCACCACCGGCTCCCCGACGAGCGGGTCGAGGTTCACGAGCCAGGCGATCGAAGGCTCGCCGTGCGAGGGCAGGATCGCCACGCCGGGCACCTGCGCGTCGGGGCACGACCGGCGCCCGAACTTGGCGGCCACCTTCTCGAACCCGCCGAACCCCAAACGGGCGATGGCGGCGCGGCGGTCGTCGGGGAGCGGCGGGTCGAAGGAGATCGCACCAGCCTTGAGCACCCCGAGCGGCACCGTCACCACGACATGGCTTGCCGCGTGCACGGCTCCCTCCATCGTCGCCACCTCGACGCCATCGGCGCGGACCGCGATCGACACCACCGGCTGGCCAGTCCGCACGTCGAGCCCAGCGGCGAGCGGCGCCAGCAGCCTCGCGTACCCGCCGAGCGGCGCGTCGCCAACCTCGCTGCCCTCGTAGAACAGGCCGTTGGCGGGGTAGCCGTCGAGCGCGAGATCCTCGAGGGCGCCGCTCGCGTCCGCCTCGATCACGTTCCGCAGGAGCGCCGCGAGGTGACGCGCACCCGGTTCGGCGGGATCGGGCCAGTGATCGGCGACGAAGCGGTCCACGGCCACGTCCATCGGGGCGGTCGGGCCGAGCGCCTCGGCAAGGCCGGGCAGCGCCTCGTCGAAACGCCGGAACGCCAGCTCCGAGATACGCTCGCATTCGGCAGGCGGCAGCCAGCCGACCCGCGGGTCCCACCCCACGAGCCCATCGGTGATGTCCGCGGGCCTGCGCTCCACCCCGAGGTGCTCGGCGAGCGCGGTCAGGGGGTTGCCGATGGGCGTGTGGATCCACGAGCCGCCCATGTCGACAGGCGATCCGGCGAGGTCGAGCGTGTGGAGCCGGCCCCCGATCCGGTCGCGAGCCTCGAGCACCACCGTGGGCACACCCGCATGGCCCAGCGCGTTGGCTACGGCAAGCCCAGCGATCCCCGCGCCGACGACGACCACGCGCTCGACTGGTCCGACGAGATCGCCCGGGATGCGGTCCGTGCCATCGTCGTAGGGAAGCGCGGTCATGAGCCGGGCCCTGGCGGCTCCGCGGTCGCGGTCGCCTCGTCGGCGTCAACGGCCGTCGCGCCGTTGTCGGGGACAGCGGTCGCCTCGGCCGCCTCGGGCTCCCACAGCTCAAGGCGGTTGCCCTCCGGGTCATCAGCCCAGGCGAACCGGCCGATGCCGGGCATGACCTCGATGTCTTCGTGCACGACCGCGCCGAACGCGCGCAGTTGGGCGAGCATCGCGTCGAGGTCGCGAACCCGCAGGTTGACCATCCAGGTCTGGCCGGAGGTGCCGAAGTACGAGGTGTCGCGGTCGAACGGCGCCCACACCGTTGGCCCCGCAGCCTGCTGCCACACCGCGTTCTCCTCCTCGGAGAAGGCGTCGATCCCGAGAGCTTCGCGGTACCAGCGGGCGAGGGCGACCGGGTCGTCGGACCGGAAGAACAGGCCCCCGATTCCGAGTGCTCGCTCCATCGCAGCGCTCCCTCGCCGGCCCCTGGGTCGGGGCTGGGCGCGAACGCTACCACCGCCCGAGGCCGAGATCGATTGGGCTTTCGACCGAGACGGGCTTTCGCTGAGTGCCCCGGATGCGCTAGCGTGCCTGCCCATGCGACCGTTCCTCCGCGTCCTGTCGGACGAGCTCATCGACCAGATCATCGACGAGGCCAAGCGCGTGCTCGCGGAGACCGGGATGGAGATCCGCGGGCGCGAGATGAAGCGCCGGCTCATCGCCGCCGGCCTGCCCACCAACGCGACGGGTGAACGGGTGCTGTTCCCCCGCGACGTCGTGGAGCGCGCGATCGCCTCGGCCCCCTCGTCGTTCTGGCTGTACGACCGCGACGGCAACCCGCATGCGGACCTCGGCGGCGACCGCGTCCACTTCGTGCCGGGCTCGTCGGGCCTCAAGTGGCACGACCACCGCACGGGCGAGGTGCGCCTGGCGAACTCGACCGACTTCACCGAGTACGTCCGCCTCGCCGACGGCCTCCCGAACATCGCGTACCTCGCGACCGCGTTCTCGACCAACGACGACATCGAGCCGCAGATCTCGGACGCGTGGCGCCTGTACATGGCGCTCACGAACTCGAGGAAGCCCGTCGTGACTGGCGCCTTCAGCGAGCACGGCGTGCCGCCGATGATCGAGATGCTGCGCCTGTTCCGCGCCGACGCCGACGACCTGCGCGCCCGTCCGAACGCCATCTTCACGATCACCGCGACCGGCAACTTCCGGTACAGCGAGGACTCGTGCCAGAACCTGATCGACTGCGTCGAGGCGGGCATCCCGGTCGAGATCGTGCCGGTGACGCTCATGGGACTCGTGGCGCCCGTGACCACCGTGGGCGCGACGGTGTTCCACACCGTGGACGTGCTCGCAGGCATCACGATGGCCCAGGTGATCCGGCCCGGCGCACCGGTCCTGTTCGGCGGCGCCCCGGCGACGTTCCACATGAAGAAGGCCAGCTCTCCCATGTCCGCGATCGAGGCGTTCGCGCTCGATGCCGCCTACGTCGAGGTGGGCAAGCGCCTCGGCCTGCCGACGCAGTCGTACATGGCGATCTCCGACAGCCCGGTGCTCGACGCGCAGGCCGGGGCGGAGACGTTCGGCTCGGCGCTGATCGCGGCGCTCGCCGGGGTCAACAGCGTCTCCGGGCCGGGGATGCTCGACTACCTGCTGGTGTTCAGCCTGCCCAAGCTGGTCGCAGACGACGACTGGTGCGGCCAGGCCCTGCGCTTCGTGCGCGAGATCAAGGTGACCGATGACCTGCCGGTCGGCGAGCTGGTCGATCGGCTGCTCGCGGACCAGCACCTGATCATGGCGCCGCACACCACGGCGCACTGGGAGTCCACGCTCTATCTGCCCTCACCGGTCACCTTCCGCGACAACCGCGAGGCGTGGCAGCGCAGCGGCAGCAAGGACCTGTCCCGGCGAGCGGCGGATGAGGCCGAGCGCCGGCTGGCGCGCTACCACCCTATCGAGACGGACCCCGCTGTGGACGCCGAGCTGCGCAGGATCATCCTCGCGGGCCTCGAGTCCCAGACCGTGCTGCCGTACGTCCCGCCTGCCCCGGAGCCCATCGTGGACGACGGCACGGGCGAGGACGGCGCCGGCCGAGGGCGCCGGGTGAACGCGCGGCGCCGGGCGCACTAGGCGCGCGGTCGGCGTGGCGCACGGGGCGTCGGCGGCTGCGATGATCGGCCGATGCCGCTGACCGTTCGCGCTCACCTCCTGCAGACCCCAGCCCCAGACCGTCTCGAGGCGGTCGAGGACGCCGTGATCGCGGTGGACGATGACGGGGTGATCCTGGCGGTCGAGCACGCGGAGTCCCCCGCCGGGGCCGCGCTGCTGGCTGGCGCGTCCTCGGTGGTCACGGCGCCAGCGGGCTCCGTTCTGCTGCCGGGCCTGGTGGACCTCCACGTGCATGCCCCGCAGTGGCCGCAGCTCGGGACCGGGCTCGACCTGCCGCTCGAGCGCTGGCTCTTCGAGTACACATTCCCGCTCGAGGCTCGGTTCGCTGACCTCTCGTTCGCGCGACCGGTGTGGGCGGACCTCGTGGGCGGGCTGCTCGCGCACGGCACGACGACTGCGGTCTACTTCGCCACGGTGGACCTTGACGCCACGACGGCCCTCGCCGAGGCGGCGCTCGCGGCCGGCCAGCGCGCGTACGTCGGGCGCGTGGCCATGGACCACCCGCAGGGCACGCCCGAGTGGTACCGCGACGCCTCCGCGGACGAGGGGGTCGCCGCCAGCGCGCGGTCCATCGAGGCGATCGGGGCGCTCGACGCCGGGCGCGGCCTGGTGGCGCCCATCGTCACGCCACGGTTCACGCCTGCGTGCACGGACGAGCTGCTGCGCGGTCTCGGCGAGCTGGCGGCGCGCGCCGGGACGCTCGTCCAGACGCATGCGTCCGAGTCCGACTGGGCGCACGGCCACGCGCTCGAGCGGTTCGGGCAGACGGACTGCGCGGCGCTCGACGGGTTTGGGCTTCTGCGCCGCGGCACGGTCCTCCACCACGCGAACCACGTGACCGACGCGGACGCGGCGCTGCTGCGCGAGCGTGGGGCCGGCATCGCCCACTGCCCGCTGTCGAACGCCTACTTCGCGAACGCGGTGCTGCCGGTGCGACGGCTCGTGGCCGAGGGGTGGCGATGGGCCTTGGCACGGACGTCTCAGGCGGGGCGTCGCCGAGCCTGCTCCGGACGGCGCACGAGGCCGTGACGGTCTCGCGGCTGCTCAACGACGGCGTCGACCGGGCGCTGCCGGCAGTGGAGCGGGGCGTTCCGGGCTCGTCGATCGACACGGTCCTGGGGTTCTTCCTCGCGACCCTCGGCGGGGCGTTGCTGCTCGGTGCGCCCGTGGGGCTGCTCGAGCCGGGCCGCCGTTTCGACGCGGTCCTCGTGGACACCACGTCCCGGCGCGGGTCGCTGCGTGTCTACCCCGAGCTCGACACGCCCGAGCGCGTGCTCGAGAAGATCGTCCGCCTCGCCTCGCCGCCGGACGTGCTCGTCGTGTGGGTGGACGGCCGGCGCGTCATCGGGGGCTGAGGGGGGCTCCCCTGCGTTCCCTCAGATCGCCCCCGAGGAGCTGAGGGGGCACGGCTGGGCCGGGCCATGGCCCTGCGGTCGGGCCGACCGTCCGCTGGGCCGGCCTCGCGGCCCGGCGGTCGTCCGCGCGCCCTTGCGCGGGACAGTCGGGCCGCCCAGACAGTCCGCTCAACGGGCCGACCGGCCGTTGGGCCGCCTCCCGGCCCGGTGCGGCCGGAGAAGTCCTCGGGCCGGGGCATCGCCGCGGGCGGGCATCGGCCCTAGACCGAGACGCGCTCGAGGATCTTGACGAGGTACCGCGAGCGCATCTGCTCGGACGCGAGCACCTGCTTGGCGGGCGGGAGCCGGAGGATCACGCCCAGGATCGCCGCCATCGCGCGGTGGCTCGCCATCGCCCGGTTGTCGAAGATGCAGTCGGCGAGGTTGCCGCGCTCGATCGCCATCAGGACCGTCCGGTGGAGCGTGTCCACGGGCGTCACCACGCGCTCGGGCCGCGCCTCGAGGTGCAACCCATCAGTCGGGCAGACGCGGGTGCAGACGCCGCAACCGAGGCAGAGCGACGGGTCGAGCTCCGCCCGGCGCTTGCGGGCCTTGGCCGGGTCGTTCGCCGACACGAGCGTCATCGCCTCCACCGGGCAGGCGTCCACGCACTTGCCGCAGCCGTTGCACCGCGCGGCCTCGACCACCGGCAGGTAGTTGGTGGTGTGGACCGGGTTGAGCCGGCCGAAGCGCCGCTGGGCGATCATCGCCTCGCAGCAGCAGCCGCAGCAGTTGCAGATGAACGCCACGTCGCGCTGGACGTTCTCGCCGAACTGGACCAGGCGGTGCTCGTAAGCCTCGGCGAGCAGCTCCATCCCCTCGACCTTGTCCACGCGCCGGGCATACCCGTGGCGGATCAGCGAGTCGGCCGTGCCGCCGAACGTCATGCAGATGCCCTGGGGCGCCGAGCAGGCGCGGCCGACGTGCTCGGCCTTGTGGCGGCAGTAGCAGAGGCCCACGCCCATGTGCTGCGCCGTGCCGATGACCTCGCTCGCCCGCTCGTAGTCGAGCACCGCCATGACGTCGTCGCGGGTGCGGTCGGGCGTGCGCGGAGCGGCGCGAGCCTCGGCCAGCGCTGCCTCGTTCACGAACACCCGGCCGAGCTGTGTCTCGCCGTTGGTGAACAGCGCGGTGATGAACTCGTCCTCGACGGTGACGTACTGGTAGAAGAGCTCGGCCAGGAGGTGCTGGTCGAGGTCGTCGCGGACGCGCATCATCGAGAACTCGAAGAAGCCGGCCATCGGCGGCGGCAGGGTGTAGACCTTGCCGTTCGGACCCTCGACATCGATCAGGATCGCCCGCGACGCCAGCCCGTCGAGCACCGCCCGGGCCTCGGCCTCACGCACGCCCCAGATCCGCGCCGCCTTGCGCGCCGTGACGGGCCTGATCGGCAGCTGCGCCACGAGCCCCGCCTCGCGCTCGCTGAAGAGCAGCGCCAGGATCCGGAACAGCAGGTCCGACGGCGGGGCGCCCTGCGGGAAGCGGTTGAGCCGCTCCGCCAGGCCGCCATACGCGCCGCGCGCGGTGGTGTGGGCCATACGCTGATGGTCGGCTCGTGCGCGGTAGAGCGCTAGGGCGATTCCGCCGGGCTCGCGATGGGCCGTCGGTCATTGCCGGCATGGACGTCCCGCCCCCGAGGGCTATCCTCGGCGGATGCAGCACCGCCGACGCCTCCCCGTCCTCGCCCTCGCGCTCGCGCTCGCGGCGACCCTCGCGACCGCGGTCCCCATGGCGCAGCCCGCGAAGGCGGCGCTCCCGCTCGCGGGAATCGTCATCGAGATCGACCCCGGGCACAACGGCGGCAACGCCAGCCACCTCGCGTACATCAACAAGCTCGTCTGGATCGGCAATCGCTGGAAGGCGTGCGACACGGTCGGCACGACCACCCGAAGCGGCTGGCCCGAGCACCGGTTCAACTGGCTGGTGGCGAGCGTGGTCAAGGCACGGCTTGTGGCGCTCGGCGCAACGGTCGTCCTGAGCCGCCCCAGTGACACTGGCTACGGTCCCTGCATCACCACGCGCGCCCAGCTCGGCGCCAAGGTCCACGCCAAGCTCAAGGTGAGCATCCACGCGGACGGCGCGGCGCTGAGCTACCACGGCTTCTTCGTCATGCGGCCCGGGCTCGTCGCCGGCTACACGAACGACATCCTCACGAGCTCGTACACGCTCGCGAAGGCGGTCCGGTCCGGGCTCATCAAGGCAGGACTGAGCGTCGCCAACTACTACGCCACGAACGGGATCATCGCCCGGACGGATCTCGGCGGCCTGAACATGTCCGACGTGCCGGCCGTGATGGTCGAGCTCGGCAACATGAAGAACTCGGGCGATGCGGCGCGCATGCAGACCACGGCCGGCCGAAGCCAGTACGCGAGCGGGCTCGTCGCCGGCATCCGGCTGTTCCTCGGCAAGTAGCGCGGGCTCGAGCGGGCTCGAGGGACGACATCGGGCGAACGCGGGCTGGGCGAGGCGAGCCGCCGGTCGGCTGAAGGTCACGATCCCCGAGAGGACCATCGGCTGACCGCGCCCGGGAACGACCGGTTCGCCAAACCGCTCCTCCATGCACACCGCCGACACCAAGGCCGGCGACAAGTTGCATGGAGCAATCGCAATGGCGTCCCGCCGCTACACGCTTCGCACCAGGACCGGGGCCGCGACCCTCGGCGTCATCGCCCTGCTGGCGCTCGGGGGCACGTCAGTGCTCGCCGCGCCGCACCTCTCCGTGAGCGGCGTCCGCAACCTGGACGTCATCCAGGACGATCAGGACGGCATCACCGACCCGGTGAACGACCCAATCGCGTCCCCGGAGCCGACGGACACGCCCGAGGCAACGGACGCACCCGCGAGCGCTGACCCCACCGCGGACCCGACGTCCGAGCCGACCGAGTCGCCCAAGGCGTCGCACCATCCCGAGTCGAGCGAGGCGCCCGACCAGGGAGACAACGAGGACAACCAGGGCGACCAGGCAGAGCCCTCCCGCAGCCCCGAGCCCACCGACTCCCCCGAGCAGGGCGGTGACCAGAGCGGGTCCGGCGGCAGCCACGACGGTGGCGGCGACTCCGGCGGCAACGGCGGCTGATCGAGCGCACCGTCCGAGGGGTCGGGGAGGCGCCCTCCCCCCGATCCCTCGGCACCCCACCGGGACCATCGTTCACAGCGGATGATCCCGGTCGGGTGATCGCCACGGGAAACCCGGACCCTCACCATGCACCGAACCACCCCCCGGAGCTGCAGCGTCCCCCAGCCCAGATGCCCGACGTCCCGCCCCTCGACCGCTCCATCGCCGATGCCGTGCTCGCCGGTGACGGCGACGCCTACCGGCTGCTGGTCGAGCGCGCGTCCCCGAGCGTGCTCGCGACGTGCATCCGGATCGTGCGGGACCCCGACGAGGCCGCCGACGTGACGCAGGACGCGTTCGTGCAGGCATACCGGATGCTCCCGACCTGGCGGGGCGAGGGACCATTCGCCGCATGGGTGCGCCGGATCGCCATGCGCATGGCGTTCGCCCGCCTCCGCGCACGCCGGACGCTCCCCTTTCCTGATCTGGAGCGCGACGACGCAGGACCCGCCGCGGAGGCGGCCCAGGAGCCGGAGCACCTCGCCCTGAGCCGGGAGTCCCGCTCCGAGCTCGTGGCGCTGATCGCCGGCCTCCCCGACGCGTACCGTCAGGTCGTGGCACTGCGCTTCAGCGCTGAGCTGAGCATCGAGGAGATCGCCCGCGCGACGGGCGCGCCGGAGGGAACGGTGAAGTCGCGGCTGCATCGTGCGATCGCGCAGCTGCGACGACAGCTCGACGAGGGACAGGCGGCATGAGCACCTTCGACGCGCCCCGCGACGTCCGCCGCGCCGGCATCCTCCACAGCGTCATGACCCGGGTCGCCACCGAGCCGCGGCCGACGCCGTCGCGGGCCTTTCTCGCAGCCCTGCGCCGCGGCTCGCCGACCGACGCGTTCACCGCCCTCGCCACTGCCTGGCGTCTGGCCACGCTCCGCGACCGGCCCATCGCGCTCGGGGCCCGCGTTCGCGCTGCCGGTCTCGCGCTCGGCGTGGGCGGCCTGCTCGCGAGTTCAGGTGCCGTGGCGATCGCGAGTGTCGCGGGCGTTGCGAACGACGTGGCGACACGCCTGAGCGGTCCGTCCCAGATCGAGCCCGAGCGACCCGCCCCCATGCCCAGCGCGAGCCCGTCCGCCCACCCGGTGCTCGCCATGCCGCATGATGCCGAACCGAGCGCGACGCCGTCGCTGCGTGCGGCCACCCCCGAGCCCAGCTCGTCGACGAGCGCCTCGCCCAAGCCGGCCCGTACACCACGCCCCACGAGCAAGCCTCACGACTCCGGCGGCGACCAGGGCGGGTCCGACGGCACGCCGAGGCCGACCGCACGCCCCAGCAGCGGCGAGGACGGCGGGTCCGGCGGGGACGGATCCGGCGGCGATGGAGCGGGGTCAAGCGGCGGCGGCAGCGGGGAGAACGCCTCCTCGAGCCCCGACTCGACCGACGCCCCTGGGGACTCACCGAACACGCAGCCCGACGGCGGCTGACGCGGCCGGACACAGCGGGCAGCCGCCCGCGAACGGACGCCGACCGAGGACCGCGCTCGGCATGTGGCGCTTCGGCCCGGAGAAGCGGTGCCAATGGGCCAGTCGGAATGGCCCTTGCCACCCGAGGGGACTCGCCCGACCGTAACGTCCCACACCTGCGACCGGGTCCATTCCGGCGCGCGAAGTCCAGCGGCAGGTCGCGACCAGCGTCCAGCCCACAGCCCCGCGGACGGAAGGCACGGCATCGATGACGACGACGGAGCGAGGCGAGACAGGCATCGACGCGCAGGTCGCCCGCCTGCAGGTCGGTGACAAGGAGCTCGTGCTGGCGATCGAGACCGCCACCGAGGGGCAGCACGCGGTCAACATCGCCCCCCTGCTCAAGGACGCCGGTCTGGTCACGCTCGACTACGGCTACGCCAACACCGCCCCGACCCGCAGCGCCATCACGTACCTCGACGGCGACAACGGGATCCTGCGGTATCGCGGCTACCCCATCGAGGAGCTCGCTGAGAGCACCACGTTTCTCGAGGTGGCCTACCTGCTGATCAACGGCGAGCTGCCCAACGCAGAGCAGCTCGAAGTCTGGGTCAACGAGATCCGCCATCACACGCTGATCCGCGAGGAGTTCCGCCGCTTCTTCGACGCGTTCCCCATGGACGCCCACCCGATGGCGATGCTGGGGTCGGCGGTCAGCGCGCTCTCCACGTTCTACCAGGACGGCGGGGACGCGCTCGACGAGGCCGACGTCCAGCTCTCGACGGTCCGCCTGCTCGCCAAGCTGCCGACGATCGCCGCGGCGGCGTACAAGAAGTCGATCGGCCAGGCGTCCGTGTACCCGGACAACTCGCTCGACTACGAGGCGAACTTCCTGCGGATGATGTTCGCCGTCCCGTCCGAGCCGTACGTGAGCGACCCCGAGGCGGTCCGAGCCCTGCGGGTGCTCCTGATCCTCCACGCCGACCACGAGCAGAACTGCTCGACCTCGACGGTCCGGATGGTGGGCTCAAGCCACGCCAACCTGTACGCCTCGATCTCGGCGGGGATCGCCGCGCTCTGGGGCCCGCTCCACGGCGGCGCCAACCAAGAAGTGCTCGAGATGCTCGAGGCGATCGATCGCGATGGCGGCGACGTGGCAAAAGCGGTCAAGCGGGCCAAGGACAAGGACGACCCGTTCCGGCTGATGGGCTTCGGCCACCGGGTCTACAAGAACCACGACCCGCGCGCCCGGATCATCAAGGCCGCCGCCCAGCCGCTGCTCGAGAAGATGGGCCACGACGACAAGCTGCTGCGGATCGCCCAGGAGCTCGAGCAGGTCGCGCTCTCCGATCCGTACTTCGTCGACCGCAAGCTCTACCCGAACGTGGACTTCTACAGCGGGCTGATCTACCGCGCGCTCGGCTTCCCGGCCCAGATGTTCACCGTGCTGTTCGCGATGGGCCGGCTCCCGGGCTGGATCGCCCAGTGGCGCGAGATGATGCACGACCCGCAAGCCCGGATCGGGCGGCCGCGTCAGCTGTACGTGGGCAAGCCGAAGCGCGCGTTCGTCCCGCTCGACAATCGGTAGGTCACGTCTCGGGGTTTCGACGCCGCGCCGCACCGGGGCGATGCTTCGGATGCATCAGATCCTCGGCGCGCGACGACGGGCCCGGCACTCCCGAACTCCGGTGCCCGTCACCCCCGGCCGAGGGGCCCGATGCGCGACAGCGCCCCACACCATCGCCCGGATGCCGCACCATCTCCGCCACGGTCGCCACGCGGAGGTCCCAATGAGCATCGAGGTTGAGAAGGCGGACGGCGTCGCCGTCGTCACGCTCGCGAACGGCAAGGTCAACCCCATCACCGGGGCCATGCACCGCGACCTGCTCGCGGCACTGCGGGACATCGACGCCGACCCCGAGATCCGCGTGGGCATCCTGACCGGCGCGGGCGAGCGCGCGTTCTCGGCCGGGGACGACATCAAGCACGACGACCCGGGCTCGGGCTCCGCGGCGACTGACCTCCACAACGCACTCGGCAACGGCCCCGCCCGCGAGGCGGACCCAACGCCGCCAGGCTACGACTGGGCCGACGCCGTGATGGCGTACCGCCGCGCGACCCCGTTCATCGGGGCGGTCCGCGGCTGGTGCCTCGGGCGGGCGCTCGGGTACCTGCTTGCGCTCACCGACATCCGCATCTGCTCGCCCGACGCGCGGTTCGGCCTGCCCGAGATCGCCTACGGGATGGGCGGCATGGGCGGCACATTCCGGCTCAACCGCCACCTGCCATCGGTCGTGGCGCACGAGATGGCGCTCACGGGCGAGCCGATCGACGCTGCCGAGGCGCTCCGCGTGCACCTCGTGAACCGCGTCGTGGACGCCGAGTCGCTGCTCCCGGAGGCCCGTCGCATCGCCGCCACCATCGCCCGCCACCCGGCGCTCGCCGTCCGCACGGAGCTCGAGACGCTGCGCCGGGCCGAGTCCATGAGCCCAGACGACGCATACGCCTATGGCATGGCGGCCTATCGACTCCAGCGCGCCGCGATCGGCGAATCCGACGTGCAGGACGCGTTCCTCTACAAGGGGCGTTGAACCGACGGCCGGTCTCGCGGCATCGACCTCCTCGCGCTGCGGCCCGCCTCCGCCTCCATCGGTGATGCAACTGGCGGTGCGTGCCAGCAAGACATCGAACCGCACCAGCCGGGATGTCGCGAGAACGACGTTGACACGCGCGGGGCGAGCCATCACGCTGCTCGTCCGAGACGGGCCGAAGTGCCTGCCTCGCCATAGGCCGAACGGCCTACAGGCCGATCGGCTGCCGAGCGGAGGGGATCGCCGTGCGTCGTCTGTCGCCATTGTCCTGGCGGGCTGCCGTGGTTTCCCTCGCGCTCGTCGTCGCGTCGGCCGTGCCGATCCTCCCGACGGCGCTCGTGCCGGTCGCCGCCGCGGGTGGCACCCCATCGTGCACCGCGGCGCAGCTCAAGCCCGAGCTCGGCGACGTCATGGTCAACCAGGGCCTGAACTACCCGATCCTCAACCGCGGCAAGCAGACGCTGATCCGGCTCTTCCTCCGGCTTCCGTCCACCTGCTCGACGGCCTCGACCATCGCCGTCTCGAACGCGACCCTCACCATCCAGCTCACGGACCCGGCCAACGCGAACGCCGTGATCCCCAACTCCACCGGGGCCACTTCGGTGACGGTCGCGCCCGCCCAGACGGTGAGCGGCAATCTGGCCGCGTCGATCGCGACCAACGCCACCTCGTCGCCGCTGTTCGCGATCCCCGCCAGCCTTGTGACGCCGCAGTCCACCTTCACCGGGAAGTTCGATCTCCGGATCACGTCAGCGACGACTGTGACCTACTCGGTGAGCGGTGCCGCCGCCACCACGGCGGCCCCGGCCACGGTCGCGGCGACCGCGTTCCCGATCGTCAAGAACTTCGAGCCGAAGACGAGCGCCCTGAGGATCCTCGTCGTCCCGATGGGCGACGCGAGCTCGCCGAACACGCAGTTCGGCGCGGCGGCGCGCGCGACGATGCAGACCGCCATGAGCGACGTCGCACGGATGGCGCCAGTCCCCGACCAGACGGGCACTCTCGCCGGGAACGCCGGCGGCGTCCGCTTCGACTTCAACCCCTCGTTGCTCGACATCGGCCCGAACGGGCTCAAGCTCGTCGCGACCGGCAGCCAGTTCTGCGGCTCGGCCACCAACTTCTCGACGATCAGCGCCGGGCTCGCCGCCATCCTCAACAGCTACAACGCCGCGAACACGGGCGCGCAGGCCGACCGCGTCGTCGGCGCAATTGACTCGACGATCAGCAACGGGGCGGCCAACGGCTGCGACGAGGGGCGGGCGGCGGTCCCGTCCGGCTCGGCCGCCTCGGTGTCGATCTGGGTCCGGGCCACCCCTGACGGCACGAACCCCTCGCCGACCGGCTCGATCCTCGCGATGGAGCTGCTGCACACGTTCGGCGGTTGCGCCTACGACAGCGCCGCCACCACGCGCTGCCCGCTCGCGACCTACCACTCGACGACCGCCACGGACTTCTCCGCCGGCCGTGGCTACAACGTGATGAACCGGACGTTCCTGGCCACGCCGCCCACGGTCATGAAGCTCGGGTCCAGCTACGCGGCCTGGAACCGGACGACAACGCTGTACGAGACGAACGACTACCTGCTCTTCTCCTGCGTCATCACCCCGGGCTTCGTCCTCCCGACCGGCGTCGCCTCGATCCCGGGCTGCAAGGCCGGCACGGCGACGACCGGCGTGACGCCGGGCACCGCCGGCACCGGCTCCGGCGTCCCCGCCGGCCCGACGTACCTGCTGAGCGGGATCACCGACGGGACCGGCGGAACGGTCCCGGTCTCGAGTTGCCCGGCCACCCGCACGACCGACCCGGCCTCCACGGGCGAGTCCCGGTACACCGCAACCGGAACGACGATCTTCGGCTCGTTCAACACCAACTTCAACAGCGCGCCGTTCCCGATCACCGCCCCGGACCCTGCGAGCAACTACCGGCTCCGCTACTTCAACGGCGGATCGCAGCTGGGGGCCAGCACCGACTATCCCGGTGCGACGGGCATCGGCGTCCCGATCGGGACGAGCGGCGCCGACGGCGACCACGGCACGACCGGCGGCGTGGCCGCGACGCCCACGATCAACGTTGCCTTCCCGTTCGTGTCCTCGGCGGACCAGGTCGTCCTGGTGAGGAACGCCGGCGCGGACAAGACGAACCTGGCCAACGACGTCGTCCTGTTCTGCGCGAACCGGGTGGCGGCGCCGGCGCTGTCGCCGACCGTCGTCCAGCACGGCAGCCTGATCGCGCTGACCCGCACGGTCGGCGGCGTCCAGAACATCTGGGTCTCGGAGATCGACGGGTCGAACCTTCGCCAGCTGACCTCGAACGCGCTCGCCGGCCGCGTGGTCCAGAACCCGGCCTGGTCGCCGGACGGGACACGACTCGCCTACCTCACGAGCGACCCGTCCGACAACGTGAAGGTCGTCAACGCGGACGGGACCGGCGACCACGCCGTGCCCGGCGTGTTCACCGTGACCCGGGTCGGGTGGAGCCCGGACGGCGCGGATCTCGTCGTCTACAACGGGTACGCCAACCTGGGCTTCTTCGTGTACGTCAACCCGGACCTAGGCGGTCCGGGGACCGCGATCTCCGCCTACCACACCCATGTCTTCGACGCGAGCGAGTCGCCCGACGGGCAGTTCGTCGTGGGCGAGGAGTTCGGGGTCAGCGGCCTCGTCGCCTTCCCCACGGCGCAGGTGAGCCCGGCCACCAACGCGTCCGTGCCGACGCCGGTCGGCGGAACGGCCACGGCCCCGGTCTGGGCGCCGGACGGCCGGCATGTCGCGTACACCGCCACCGTGGCCGGCACCACCGGCGTCTACGTGGCACCCGCCGGCTGGCCCCAGACCACGGGCGGGGCACCGTCGATCGGGGACGGGGTCAAGGTCTCCGTCGCGGACGGCCGCGACCCCGCGTTCTCTGCCGACGGCCAAACGCTCTACTACGTCGCCGACGGCACGCCCGGGATCTGGGCGGTGAACGTCGACGGCACGAACGCGCGGTCGGTCCTCACGGGCACCGCGGACGTCGGCCTGTCCGTGAGCGTCGCCACGCCGATGCAGCGCCTGGCGCTGGTCTGCGGTCCCGCGATCTGCACCGAGAACGCGAACGGCTCCGGGCGCGAGCTCGTCACCAGCGGCCTCGGCTCGTACTCCGGCGCCACCTGGTCCCACGACGGGACGCTGATCGCCTTCACGGTCCCGGGAGGGCCCAACTCGAATGCCGGCCTCTACCTCGTGCGGCCCGACGGCAGCGGCCTCCGCCGCATCACCGCCGACCTGCCGACGGGCGGGCAGGCGCACCCCGTCTGGTCGCCGGACGACACGCGGATCGCGCTCGACGACAGCGACGGCATCGTGGTCGTCAAGGCGGACGGCTCCTCGGGGCTGCACCCCACGTACCTGACGAGTGGTTCGCACCCGAGCTGGTCCCCGGACGGCACGACGCTCGTCTATGCCGACTCCAGCATCATCGTCGGCGGGACCAACGGCATCCGGTTCATCTCCGCCGCCGGCGGCACCCCGAGCGAGGCCTACTGCGCGGGTGGGCCCGCCGCACCCCTCGGCGGCTGCGCTGGTCCGTCAGGGCTCAGCCAGCCGGACTGGTCTCCGGACGGGACGACGATCGCCGCGATCCGGGGTGGCCTCGGCGCCTTCCTCGTGACCGCCCCGGTCAGTGGGCTGCCCCACGGTCCGTTCCTCCCCGGCGACTTCAGCGGCGTGGCGATCGGTGGAGGCTCCCCGTCGTCCTTCCAGGGCCCAAGTTGGCTGCCCGACAGCCAGCGGATCCTCCTCGTGGCCCCGCGCGTGGACTCAACCGGCGCCAACCTGGCCGTCGACTCGAGCCTGTGGCTCGCCGACACCGCGGGCGGCGGTTCCGCGCAGTGGTTCCCCAGCATCGGCCCGGCAAGCGACGGCTCGCCGTCCTGGGGACCGGCCGCGGCTCCCTCCAACGCCGCCCAGGTCACGTCGCCCGTCCCGAGTGACGTGACGATCTCCCTCTCGTACACCTGCCCGAACGGCCAGACCTACCCGGTGGCGACGGACGTTCCCGCCTCGCAGGTCGATGCCGTCTCGGCGACGTTCTTCGCCGGCTTCGACCCCTCTACCAGCTGCGGCGGCGCGCCGGGTACGCTCGGTGCCGTCGCGTCGGACGGCTTCAGCCTGTCGTCGCCGCTGAGGACGCCGACGACCCTCGGCACGTTCACACCGGTCGTCAAGCCGCCGAGCCCCAATATCGACGGTCCGGTCGCCGGCACCACCTACGGTCCCGGCGCGGACATCGTGCTCAGCGGGCGGGCGACCAGCCCCCAGGGCGACCAGCCGACGCTCGCCTGGACGCTCCGGAAGGGCGCTGGCGCCGACGTCGGCGTCGGCACCGGCCAGTCCATCGATCTCGGGGGCGCGACCATCCCGCCCGACTTCCGCCAGGCCAGCGGCACCTGGCAGCCCGGCTCCTACGTAGCGACCATGACGGCCACCGATTCCGGCGGACGGACGAGCACCGCCACGATCCGGTTCGCCGTCGCGGCGCCGCCGACGGTCACGGTCACGGGCGTGGTGGACGGCGCGGTCTACGCGGTCGGCGCCGTGCCAACGCCCGCCTGCCTGACAACAGACGCCGGTGGCGGGATCGGCTCGGAGGCGACGCTCGCCGTCAGCGGCGAGCCGTTCGGCTCCCCCGGCTCGCATACGGCGTCCTGTTCCGGCGCGACCGACGGCGGCGGCGCACCGGCGCCCGACGCGAGCGTCACGTACACGGTCCAGGCGCTGCCATCGGTCTCCGTCACGGGCGTCGCGGCCGGCGCGACGTACGTACTCGGCAGCGTGCCGACCGCGGGCTGCTCCGTCACGACCGGCCCGGGAACCGCCCCGGTCGGCACGGCGCCGACGGTCTCGGTGACCGGCGGCACGGTCAACGGCGTCGGGGCGTTCACGGCCACATGCGCCGGCGGGACGGCCGCGCCGCCCAACGGGGCCCCCGTTGCGCTGCCGCCGGTGAGCGTCAGCTTCACGGTCAAGTACGGCCCGAACAGCGGCGTCCTGCAGCCAATCAACCCGGACAACTCGAGCATCTTCAGCCGCAACCGGACCGTCCCGGTGAAGTTCACCCTGTCGGGCAGCCCCGCGGCGACCGGCTTCTCCACCACCGCCTGGACGATCAAGGCGGTCCAGGTCAACTGCACGACCTTTGATGCGGCCGGCGCCGTCGTGGAGGACGTCCCCTCGAGCACGCCGACCTCAACGTTCCGGTGGGACGGCAGCCAGTACCTCTACAACGCCACGGTGTCCGCGCTGCCGGCCGGCACGTGCTTGGCGTTCAGGATCGGTCTCGACGACGGGGTCACGATCATCACCTCGCCCGTGTTCAAGACTAAGTAGGAGGCACCCGTGAAGCGAACGCTCCTGTCTGTCGTCGCGGCCGCGACGCTCATTGCCGGGCTCGCGGCGCCCGCCACCGCCTCCACAACCGCGTCGACGTCCGCGACCCAGACCGGACTCGGGCAGAACTGCCCGTCGATCGTCGACGGAGACGGCGCGTACGTCTACCAGGCCTTCGGCCTGGCAGCGCCGACCGTGTCCTTCTACTTCGACTTGTCGGCCGCCAGCTGCAAGTCGACCGACTACACGATCAGCTTCCTCCCGACCGACGGCGCCGGCACGGTGATCTCGAGCACGCCGGTCTTCTCTCAGTCCTGGCGCGGCGACGGGGTGGCGACAATGTACACCGCCACGAACGAGTTCCCGACCGTCGGGTACCCGGCCGGCCTGTGCGTCTTCGCGACCGCGACCAAGGGCGGCAACGTCCTCCACTACGCCCCGTCGGGCGACCCCGCGACGACCTGTGTGTGGCTCGAGCTCGACCCGACCAGCTCCGGGGGCCAGCCCTTCCGCGGCTGATATCCGTACGAACCAATCCGCCGAGGCCGGCCAGCACGTCACGGTGACCGGCCTCACACGGTGGCGGGCCCCGTCCCACCCGCGTGCTCGATCGTGTCGGCATGCGCCTCGTGGGCCGACGCCGCGTCCAGATCGCCGGCCATGCGGGCTCCGTCCGCGGCGAGTCTCAGCACCGCCGCGGCCGACGGGCCATCGCCAAGGTCGTTGAACATCGTGGCGGCCTCGAGCCCGCGCGCCATCGCTCCGGTGCCGTCTCCGCGCCGGAGCCGCTCGAGCGTGAGCGTGCGGGCAAGATCGGCCGCCGTCGCCGGATCGTCCTGGGCCACCGCCATGCGGAGCGCCTCGCGTGCCGTCGCAAGGGCGCCGTCGAGGTCGCCCGCCATGACGAGGGCCTCGGCCAGGTTGGCCGTGGCGATCATCCGCCCGGAAGCGTGGCCGACCCGCGCAAACTCGCGCTCGGCCTGCCGATCGACGGCAACCGCAGCCTCGGGCCTCTCGAGGGCAAGCTCGACGAGGCCCAGATTGACCAGCGTCCCGCCGATCTCCTCGACGCCGCCGGTCCGCTCGGCCAGGACGAGCGTCGCCCGAAGGGCGACCGCGGCTGCCTGCAGCTGCCCCGTCTGCCACAGCGCGATCGCCGAGGTGCGCCGGGCCACCACCAGCCCGCGGACGTCGTCGAACCGCTCCAGGATCGCCTCCGCCGCCTGGGCATCCCGGAGGGCATCCGTTTCGCGACCCGGCAGTCGCAGCGTCGCGGCGCCGCGCTGGGCGAGGAGGAGGCCCGCGACCCGGTCGTCGTCCGGCCCAAGCGACAGGCCCTCGCCGGCCGCGGCCACGGCCTCGGAGAAGTGCCCGCTGAAGGTCAGGGTCGCCGCGCGCTCGAACCATACCTCCCGGCGGTCGGCGTCACGCGCGATCTCCTTTAGGGCCTCGTCGAGGATCGCGAGCGCCTCCTCGTAGCGGCCGGTCTTCCGGGCGACCGAAGCGGCGCCGCGCCATGCCCGCAGGTCGCCGGTCGCGGCTGCCGCCGCGCGATACCCCTCGGACGCGTGCTCGTAGTCCCCGACGAGCTCCTCGAGCTCCGCCCGGTCGAGACCGAGTCCGGGGAGGAACGACTGGGCCTCCGGCGTCTCGACGGCGATCTCGGCGGCCCGTCGGAGGTCCCGCAGCGCGGCCTCGTTCGCGAACAGGCCCCGGGCGCGGGCTGCGGCCAGTCGGAGGGCCCGCACGGCGCGGAGGCCGGCTCGCGCCTGCCAGAGATGCCGCGCAAGGAGGTCGATTTCGTCGTCGGCGGTGCCGTAGATGGCCTCGACGGCGTCCGCGACCTGGAGGTGCAGCTCCCGGCGCTGGCGCCGAAGCAGCCGCGCGTAGGCGACCTCCTGGACGAGCGCGTGGTGGAACAGGACGAGGTCCGCGCCGGCGCCCGGGGCCCGGTCCACGAACCCGGACCCGATGAGCTCCTCGAGGCGGGCATCAAAGCCGCTTGGCTCCGCGATGGCCCGGAGCAGCGGGCCACGGACGCGTCGGCCGACGACGGCCGCCTGCTGGAGCAGCCACGCCGTTGACGCCGGCAGGCGGTCGATCCTGCCACCGAGGACGCCCTCGATGGTCGCTGGCACGCTCGCGAGGTCCCAGCCCTCCGCGAGTCGCCAACCGGCATCGTCCCGGAGCAGCTGCTGGTCCTCCTGGAGCGCCCGCACGGTTTCGAGAACGAAGTACGGGTTCCCCCCTGACCGCTCGGCGACGGCCTCGGCCAGCCCCGGAGGCGGCTCGCCACCGAGGATCTCGCGGATCAGCGTGCCAACCCCGTCGGGGTCGATCGGCACGAGGTCGACCCAGGTCGGTGCCACCCCTGCTTCGCGGGCCGCCCCCGCGATCGCGTCCGCGCCAGCACCCTCGCCGTCACGCGTCGTGAGGATGAAGCCCACGGGACGCCCGGCCAGCCGCGCGGCGACCTCGGTCAGGAGATCACGAGAGTCATCGTCGATCCAGTGGACGTCCTCGACCAGCAGCGCCACCGGCGTCAAGGCGCCGAGCGCCGCCAGCCACTCGGCGATTGCATCGGGCAGCACGCGCCGGAAGCCCTCCGGTTCCAGTGCGACGGTCGGATCGTCCCAGTCGGGCGGGTCCTCGGCGGCGGTGCCTCCGGGTGACAACGGCAGGCCGGCGAGTCGGGCGAGAAACGGGAGTGCCCCCTGGACGCTGTTGGCCCCGGAAGCTCGGACCAGCAGGTCGGCGGCGCGCGCGGGCGGGTCGTCCAGACGCGCGCCGGCGAATGCGCGGACGAGCTCGCCGAGCGGGCGGAATGGCGACCCGCTCCCATACGAGAGACAGCGCGTCGCCAACCAGCGCACCGTCCCTGGCGGGAGTGCGTGTCGCGCTTCGTCGACGAGGCTCGACTTGCCGGCCCCGGCCTCGCCCCGGACGATCACGACGCCACCGGCACGGAACGAGCGGAGGGCAAGTGCGATCGTGGCGAGCTCGGGCTCGCGCCCCACCAGCGCCGTCGGACGCGCGGCCGTGACCATCTCGACCTCGGCCGGTCCGATGAGCCTCGACGCCGCGACCTGGCCCGCGATGCCCTTCAGCGCCAGCGGGCCCACCGGCTCGGTCGCGAACGCGCCACGGAGGAGGGCGAGCGTCGTCTCGCCAACGTAGGTCTCGCCGGCCGGAGCCGCCGATTCGAGCCGCTGCGCGAGGATCACCGCGTCGCCGAGGACCCCGTAGTCGGTCCGGGCCGCTCCGCCGATGAGCCGGGCCACCCCGTGCCCCGAGTTCACGCCGACATGCAGCGTCAGGTCCCTCGCCGCGGCCGGCAGCCCTGATCTCGCCCGGTCGAGTTCCTGGTGCATCTCCAGAGCCGCGAACAGCGCCCGATCCGCGTCGTCTTCGTGGGCGACCGGGGCCCCGAAGACGGCCAGCAGGGCATCGCCGGCGAACTTCTCGACGTAGGCGCCATGACGTGCGGCAACGGCCGAAAGCCGGGCGACGAGCGGATCCACGACCTCCTGGAGTTCCTCGGGGTCGAGCCGCTGCGCGAGTGCGGTGAAGCCGGAGATGTCCGCGAACAGAGCGGTGACGAGCCGGCGCTCCTCCCCGAGTCGTCCCTCCGGACCGAGGAGCCGTTCTGCCACAGGTTCGCCGACCATCGCCCGCAGCTGGCCGAACGAGCGGTCGGTCGCCTCTGCCCCGGTCTCGCGCTCGGCGCCCGTGCCGACCCCGTCGGATGCCCGTGACCCGCAACTGCCGCAGAAGCGCATGCCGGCGGCGTTGTCGCCTCCGCACCCCGAACATCGCCAGCCGCCCATGTCGGGAGTCTAGCCGCAGGCGCGCAGCGACATCCGGGCGGGCGCATTCCGCCGCGAGCGGCGATGATCGTCCAATGATGAACCGCGGCCGCTTCCGCACCCCCTCCCCCGAGATCCGGCGCACCTCCACGGTCCTGTTCGAGAGCATCGCCGACCTGCGCGCGGTGCTGGCGGCGGTCAAGGGCGGCGACCGGACGTTCTCCACGTACGGCACGCATGGCACCCCGACGACCGCCGAGCTCGAGGCCTTGCTGCTCGCGGGCGAGGGCGGCGCGGGCGTCGAGCTCTCGTCGAGCGGGCTCGCGGCGATCGTGACCGCGATGCTGGCCGTGCTCCGCTCGGGCGACCACCTGCTCATCACCGACTCGGCGTACGGGCCGGCACGGGACTTCGCCACGGGGATGCTCGCGGGCCTCGGCGTGGACGTGGAGTTCTACGACCCCCTCATCGGCAGCGGGATCACGGCGCTCGTCCGCCCGAGCACCAAGCTCATCTGGATGGAGAGCCCAGGCACGCACACGTTCGAGGTGCAGGACGTCCCGGCGATTGTCGCGGCCGCGCGGAGCGCCGACCACCGCGTCGTGACCGCCATCGACAACACCTGGGGCTCGCCCGGGCTCCTGCGCCCGTTCGACCTAGGCGTGGACATCTCGGTCGTCGCGCTGACCAAGTACTGGGGCGGCCACGCCGACCTGCTGATGGGCGCCGCCTTCGCGAACGAGGCGCTGCTCCCCGCGGTGCGCGAGGCTGCGAGGATAACGGGCACCGTGGTGGGCGGCGACGACGCATACCTCGTGATCCGCGGGGCGCGCACCGTGGACCTGCGGATCCGCGAGCAGGGGGCGTCGGCGCTGGTGCTGGCTGGGCAGCTCGCCGAGCACCCGCGGGTCGCGCGCGTCCTCCACCCGGCCCTCTCCGGCGACCCCGGCCACGTGCTGTTCCAGCGCGACTTCCACGGATCGTCCGGACTCTTCTCGTTCGAGCTGCAGTGCGCGGACGGCTCCCCCACCGACCAAGCCGACGCCGACGCGGTCACCGACCGGCTGATCGCCCGTGGCCGGTTCGGTCTCGGCTACTCGTGGGGCGGGTACGAGTCACTGGTGATGCCCGCGCGCTGGTCCGGCGTCTCACGCGCGGTGACGCCCTGGACCGGCGGCCCACTGCTGCGCGTGTCGATCGGCCTGGACCCGGTCGAGGACCTCTGGGCCGACCTCGAGGCGGCGCTGGCCGAGGGCTGACGCCGTTGACCAATGAGGTTGCGGCCGCCGGCGGCTGGGTGGACCCTGGGGCGCAGGCGGTGGCCGTGTGCACCTCGCACCGGGCCGACTGCCCGCCAAACGCGAACCCTACGCGGCCCCGATCAGCCCCGCGCCGGCGAGGATCTCGTCACGGATGCGGCGCAAATTGGCCAGGAGCGACGCCGAGCGTGGCGGGTCGGCGAGGATCGGGTCGTCTGGGCGGGCGAGGAGCAGCTCCGGAAACGCCTCGTCGAGGTCGTAGACGCCGCAGTTCCACAGCAGGAGCAGGGCACCCTGGTCTGGGCCGGCCAAGACCTCGTAGACGTCGGACGCGCAGCCGAGGTGCCCGTGGATCGGCTCGCTCCCCCATCGCCGGATCGGTGTGCCCCGGGCGAGGACGCGGCCATCCGCCGAGACAACGACCCCGAGGTAGGAGAGGAGCCGGCGGTCGCCGAACAGCGCTGCGTCCTCCGGCAGGGGCGGCTGGCTGAGGACTTCCACCTCGAGGTCGACGACCGGAGCGCGGGTCGCCGACCGGGCGGTACGACGGGCGAGCTCGTACTCGGTGCGAACGCGGGCCTCATATGCATTCCAGAGCTGGGTGCAGACTTCGGTCCATGTCGCCGAGCCGACATCCTTGCTACGCGGACTCCAGCGCTCCCGGGTTGCTTCGCCGGACGAGATCAACATGCTCGTCAGACTGGCATCCGGCGACAGGTCGCGCAAGACGGCTATTGGTCCCGGTCGCACCGTCGGGAGGCGGGCGTAGGGTCGCACTCGACACCGATCGTACGGTCGCGACCGGGGGCTGCGCGGCAGGTGCACCGGGAGCAGATCTGGGGTCGCCCGAGGGCTGGTCCGCGCGAACCCGCGGGGGAGTTCCCCCAAATCGCCACCCGGAGGCGATCAGCTCGGGCGGGGATGGCGAAACTGGGCGATCCCGCGACCTCCGGGGCTCAGATTGCCCCGGGTTGCGATCTGACTGAGACCGGCCGAATGATCGCCCCCGGGTTGCGATCTGGCGGAATCGCGTCGGGCTGGGCAGGGCCGCACGGCGGAATCGGCCCGTCACCGGACCGGGATCGGGCTGGGCTGAGCCCCAAGGCGGAGCTGGGTCGGACCTACTCCCCGATCACCGTGAACCGCGCCTTGCGATCACGCTCGCGCATCCCGTCGAAGTCCGCGAAGTAGATCCGGCCGAACTCGCCGAGCTCGAGCTTCCCGTCGATCACCGGGATCGTCTGCGATCGGCCCAGCAGCACCGAGCGCAGGTGCGCGTCCGTGTTCAGCGACCACCAGCCCTCCTCGCCGAGGTCCGTCGTGGCGTATTCGAGGTGCTTGGGGCCCGGGTGCAGGTATTGGCCCTCGTGGCGGCACGTCGGGACGAGCGTGGTCAGGTAGTTGACCATGTCCTGGAGGAGGAACTCGACGCCGTCGAGCGTCTGGTCCATCGACTCCTCCTGGATCAGCACGGCGCAGGTCGTGTGCTGCGAGTAGACCGTCAGGATCCCGCTCCCGATCCCGGACGCGGTGATGGCCGCGTTCGCCGCCGCGGTGATGTCCGCGAACCCGGGCTTGTGGAGCGGGAAGTGGAGCGCCTCGACGGCGTGGTGGACGGTCATCGGGAGTGGTCCTTTCGAGGAACGGAGATCAGTGGGTGGCGGCCCAGGCGCGGGCCTCGGCCTCGAGCATCGCGCGCATCGCGGCCACGGGATCAGCAGCCTTCAGGATCCCCGACGAGGAGCCGGTCCCGTCGAGCCCAAGGCGGATCATCCGCTCCACATCTTCGGGGCCGTTCACGCCCGCGCCGGACATGACGAGGATCTCCGGGTCCACGGCCTTGACCGCGGCCACGGTCTCTGACACGAACCCGGCCATGACGTTCCCAGCGGAGACGCCGGTGGCGATCAGCTCCGGCGGCTCGGCGAGGATGATGTCGGGCCCGAGATGGGCGAGCGCTGCGGCCTCTGCGGGCGAGTCGGCGAAGACGAGCGTGAACAGGCCCACGTCCTGCGCCCGCGCGATCGTCCGCGCCATCGCGCCGAGCGTGACGGGCTTCTCGGAATGGTTCAGGAGCGTCCCGACCGCACCGGCGTCGCGGAGTGCCTCGGCGAGCACGGCCCCCACGCCGCGGCCCGGCGCTACCGGGTCCATGTGCTGTGCGAAGACGAGGATCCGGCTCGTCGCAGCCGCAACCGCCGGGATGTCCACCGTCTGCGGGTTGAAGACGATCGAGATCCCGAGCGCCTCGGCCAGCCCGTCCGCCGCGACGGCAAGACGGACTGCGTCGGCGCCCCAGGCGTAGCCCTTCAGGCCGATCTCGAAGACCGGCGCCGTGATCCTCGCGCGCGTCATCCTCGGAGGTCCTAGACGACCACGGCCTCGATGCCCAGCATCTGGGCGAGGTGCAGCAGCTGGGCGGTCCAGCTGCCGTACGCCGCGCCCTGATGGTGGGTCGCCCCGGCGCGGAGCCAGCCGTCGCACCAGTCGGCGATCGAGAGCGTGTCGTGGCGGAACAGCGTCTGCGGCGCGCTGATCTCCCGCGGCGGGAACGGCAGCAGCTCGCCCTCGCTGATCACGAAGCGCCACTGGTTGAGGCCCGACGTGACGACCGCGAGGTTGGTGATGTGCCCGGGCTTGTACGCAAACTCGAAGCCCGCGCCAAAGCCGTGCACGCCGTGGTAGTAGATCGAGTGCTTCACCTTGACCGCGCCAGGCGTGCCCATCGCGGGGTTGCCGTGGCCGTCGTGGCTGAACATGACCGCGTTCTGGTCGTAGTCGATGACGTAGTTCTCCAAGGTCGTCGCCTGGCCGGCGAGCTCGTGGAGGATCACCTGCGCGACCGCGGTGTTCACGTCGCCCTCGGGCGCGGCCGGGATGCCGATCTCGCACAGGCGCCCGGTGCCGTAACTCGGGATCACGCCCACGCGCGGGTCGGTCAGCCACACCTGGTCGAACGCGCAGAACGCGTCGAACTTGTTCTCTTTGACGATCTGCTCGAGCGCGATCGCGAGGCGGACGCTCCTCTCGAACAGTGCCGGCTCCATGTCGACCGTGTACTTCGCCTTCTCCTCGGCGATCACCTGGTCCACGAGCGCCTGGTCGATCTCGCCCACGCGGACCGCGACCTTCTCGGGCTCGAGCGGCCAGTACACCGGGCCGAGCGTCTCGCGCATCGAGAGCCCGTCGAACATCAGGTCCGTCATGCCCTCGAAGTTGTGGCCGACGAGGGCGACGCGGGTCTCGCGCAGCTTGCGGCGCACGGCGGCCGCCTGGATCACTTCCTGCACGCGGCGGCGACCGTCGGGATCATCGAAGAGTGAGGTGACGAGCGCGTAGTCCCGGTCGGTGCGCAGCAGGATCGCCGTCAGCTCAGGCATGCCCGCCATCCCCGAGTTGAGCATGACGACGTCGAAGCCGTCCTTCTCGTCGAGGCGGCGGATCTTCTGGGCGTTCCAGACCAGGATCGGCTGCTTGGTGTCGATGATCACGCGCGCCGGCACCAGGCCCTTGGTGTAGGCGAGCTCCATCATGACGATGAGGTCCACGTCCGCGGCGTTGAACGCCTTGGCCGCAGCCGCCGCCTGCCACTCCTCCTCGACCAGACCCGCGTGGACGACCTCGCCCCACTCGGCGAACGTGTCCGCGATCTCCTGCGCCGCGGCGGTCGCGCGCTCGCGCATGTGGCCGGTCTTGTTGTAGTCGTCCTCGAGCAGCGCCATCACGCAGACGCCGATCTTCGCCTTCACCGCCACCTGTGGGCCTCCTCGTTCATGGTTGTCGTGTGTGCTTCTTGGTGTTGATTGTCGTGGATCAGCCGGGGTCGCCGACAGCGGCCGGGACACCCGCAGCGCGCTCGAACTCGGGCCGCAGCGCCTCGAACAGCCGGTTGTAGCGATCGTAGGCGGCGTCGTACGCGGCGTAGCTGGCGGGGTCGGGCTCGAACCGTGCCTTCGTGGCGACGAGCGCCGCGTCCGCCGCCGCGAGGTCGGGGAAGACGCCGACCGCCACGCCCGCGGTCATCGCGTCGCCGCGCACCGCCGCGTCCTCGCCCTCGAGGGTGACGACCGGCAGCCCGCAAACGTCCGCCTTGATCTGGTTCCACAGCGCCGACCGCGCCCCGCCGCCGTGCGAGCGGATCTCGGTCGCCACGGCACCGGCGCGGCCCACCAGCTCCACGTTCCGCCGGAGCATGAACGCCACGGCCTCGAGCACGGAGCGGACGAAGTGGCCCCGCGTGTGGGCGAGCGTCATGCCGATGAACGCGCCGCGCGCCTGCGGGACGTACTCGGGGCTGAACGCGCCGGCGAGGTGCGGGAGCATCGTGAGCCCGTCGGCGCCGGCCGGAACACCCGCGGCGAGCGCCGTCAGCAGGTCGTACGCGGAGCCGCCGTCCCGCCTGGCCTGTTCGATCTCAAGCCCGCCAAACGTGTCGCGGAACCAGGTGAGCGCCATGCCGCCCGCCGGGCAGACAGGGCAGTAGAGGTACTGGCCAGGCGCCGAGTGGATGTACACCGGCGTCTGCCGCGACGGGTCACCGCCATGGCGCGCCACCGCCGCCTGGACCGTCAGGGCGCCGCCGGTGCTCTCCGACACGACGCCGTTGCCGGTGTTCCCCACCCCGACCGCGCCCGCGCCCTGGTCCATGCCGCCCGCCACGACCGGCAGGCCGACGGGGAGCCCGAGCGCCTCGGCCGCTGCCGCGGTCAACCCGCCCACGATCGACGCGGGCGCCGCGATCTCCGGCAGTCGCTCCGGCCCAACGCCCACAGCGTCGAGACCCTCACCCCACCAGCCACCCTCGACGATGTCGAACAGCATGGAGGTGCACGCGACGCCGCCCTCGGTGACGAACCGGCCGGTGAGCCGGTGCAGCATGAAGTCCTCGACGAGGAGGAACTTCGCCGCGCCAAGGAACAGCACGGGCTCGTGACGGCGCCACCAGAGGAGCTTCGCGGCGGGCCATGTCGGGTTGACGTCCGGGATCCCGGTGCGGTCGTAGACGAGCGCGTTCGGGAAGCGCTCGCCCAGGTCGCGCGCCTCGGCAGTTGCGCGGTTGTCCAGCCAGACGAGCGCGGGCCCGAGCGGCCGGCCCGCGGCGTCGACCGCCACGACCGTCTCGCCCTGCGAGGACACCGCCATCGCGGCGACCGCGCGGGGGTCCACGCCAGGCGTCGCGAGCACGCCGCGCACCGCGGCAACCGCGGACGACCACCAGACCTCGGCGTCGATCTCGACGTGGTCCGGCGCCGGGTGGGCGAGCCGGTACTCCCGGCCGTCGGCCGCGACCTGGCGCCCGGCGGCATCGAACAGCCCGGCCTTGACCGAGGTCGTGCCGACGTCGAGCCCGAGCAGGAGGGTCACGGCACCGCCGCTGCTGTGGCGATTACGCCAGGCCGTGCTTCGTCGCGGCGGCGGCCGGATCGGCGCCGTCCTTGACGACCTCGCGCAGCGCGGCCATGAACTTCACCGGGTCCTTGGCGCCGACCAGGTTCCGGCCGAACACCACACCTCGCGAGCCGTCTTTGATCGCGAGCGCGGCGAGCTCGAGTGCGTCCACCTCGCGGGGCAGCTTCTTGGCACCCAGCGCGAGCACCGGCACCGGGGTGGACTTGCACACTTCGTGGAAGCGCTCGCCGGTGTGGAACGTCTTGACGAGGTCGACGCCGAGCTCGGCGACGATGCGGCAGCCGATCGAGATGACCTCGTGGCGCTCCTCGGGGCTGACGTCTTCGTGGCCGGCCGGGTAGACCTCGCCCACGATCGGCACGCCCGCGGCCTTGGCCTCGGCGACGCACCGGGCGACCATCTCGACGTTCTCGGCGTCGACCGCCTCGGAGCCCGTCTTGATGGACATGCCGACGAGCACGATGTCCGCGCCCAGCGCGATGGCGCCGGCGGCCGAGATCATCGGCACGCTGCGGCTCTCCTTGTAGCCCCACTGGGTGGCGTACTGCGTGCCCCAGTTGAGCCGCACGATCATGGCCGGGGCGCCGCGGCGACTGAAGGCCGACGCGAGGTGCGGGGCCATGCCGGGGCTCAGCAGGATCGCGTCCGCGCCCGTGAGTCGGTCGACGACGGCGGAGAGGTCCTCGAAGCCCGGGCGGGGGCCGTTGTAGAGGCCGTGGTCGATGGCGGCGACGATCGCGTTCGAGCCACCGTCGAACAGTCGCGCCAGTCGGATGTCGCCGCCAGAACCCACCGGGATCGCCTCCTGCTCTCAGGCGCCCAGCGGTCTCCCTGACCGCGTGTCGGCACCGATTTCATGTTCGGTTTGATGCGCACATGCTATGCGGAACATGTCGGGTGTCAAGGCGATTCACGTCCGCCGATGTCGGATCAATGCAGATTTGACCACGATTAGCGCCAGAACGTGCAGATTCCGTATTGCGAGTCGCGCGCCGTTCGGCGTAGGATCCTGCATGCAGCCGCGCCCGTCGTGGCCGGTCTGCGGCGACCCGCGAAGGGGACGGCCAGGACCTGCGGTGCTCCGCGGGGCCCGGCTCGGAGGATGCCCGTTCCGGGGTTCGCGTCGGAAAGGAGACAGGGGCTTGAATCGAAGGCTGCTGACGCTCGCAGCGTCCGCGATGCTCATCGCGACCGCTTGCTCGGGCTCGACATCCAGCACGGCGCCGTCCACGGCTGCGTCGGTCGCGCCGTCCACGGCCCCCTCGGTCGCCGCGTCCGCGACGTCCGCGCCGACAACCGCGGCGCCGGTCACCCTGACGCTGTGGCACAACTACGGCACTGAGGCGAACGCGGACGTCACGAACGCGCTCATCAAGGCCTACATGGCCAAGAACTTCAACGTCTCGTTCAACGTTGTCAGCCAGCCGGCGGACAACTACTTCGCGCTGCTCAAGGCGGCGGCGGTGGCCCAGTCCGGCCCCGACCTGATGACGATGTGGACGGGCCTCTTCGCCCTCCAGAACCAGTCCTACCTCGAGCCGCTCGACCAGTACATCCCAGCCGACACGCTCAAGTCGTTCAACGGCATGGACTGGTGCTCGAAGGGCCTCGCGGCCGCGCAGGGCGCCATCTGCGTGCCGCTCGACCTGCAGTTCTACAACGGGTTCTACAACAAGGACCTGTTCGCCAAGGCCGGGATCACCACGTTCCCGACCAACTGGACCGAGTGGTTCGATGCGCTCGCCAAGCTCAAGGCCTCGGGCACCATCCCGGTGGCGTACGGCCCCGGCGGCCAGGCGCTCAACGCCGGCTTCTACCCGTACTACGACCTCAGCTACCTGATGATGTACCTGCAGGTTGGCGACTGGCTCAAGCTCTACAACGGCCAGATCCCCTGGACCGACCCGGC
>Ga0315270_10000189_pt1 | contig 35675 bp, 28 predicted proteins | sample C1_bottom_MG_FD_204932 | JGI IMG/M metagenome (GOLD analysis project Ga0315270, IMG submission 204932) | Sediment microbial communities from Yellowstone Lake, YNP, Wyoming, USA - C1_bottom | ecosystem: Environmental > Aquatic > Freshwater > Lake > Sediment | place: USA: Wyoming | collected... | reverse complement strand
GGAAGGCGAGACGCGCGCCCTGCCCGCCCCGTTCTTTGTGATCGCCACGCAAAACCCGAGCGAGCAGTTGGGCACCTATCCACTGCCCGAATCGCAGCTCGATCGCTTCTTGATGTGCATCTCGCTTGGTTACCCGGACCGTGCCTCCGAGCGTGCGCTGCTGGCGGGTCTGGATCGGCGCGAGGCGCTGCGGCACCTGCCGGCATTGATGACGCCTGAGCAGATGCTCGACGCCCAGCGCGCCGTGCGCGAAGTGCATGCCTCCGAAGCCTTGCTCGACTATGTGCAGAACCTGATGGCCGCGACGCGTTCGGGCCAGTGGTTTGTCGAAGGACTGAGCCCGCGCGCCGGCATCGGCGTGCTGCGCGCGGCCAAGGCACGCGCCTTGCTGGATCAGCGCGACTATGTGGCGCCTGACGACGTGCAGGCGATACTGCCGCAAACGCTGGCGCACCGCCTGGTACCGGTGCCCGGCAGCGGCCGGGGTCGCATCGAGCAGGTGCGCGCGCTGATTGCCGCCGTGCCGTTGCCATGAAGGATTGACTATGGCCACCGCCCAGCCCAGCATGGCGCCGACGCGTTGGGGATTGCGCCGACGCCTGGATCGATGGTTCGAGCAGCGCCTGACGGCCAGCGACACGCTGGCCTTGCACCAGCGCAATATCTACATCCTTCCGACGGGGGCAGGTCTTGCCTTTGCGGCCATGCTGGTGGTGTTGCTGGTGGCATCGATCAACGATCAGTTGAGCCTGGGGTATCTGTTGACATTTTTGCTGGCAGGCAGCGGATTGACCTCGATGCACGCCACCCACAACACCTTGCGCGGCCTGACCCTGCATTTGCGGCCCGTGCATCCGACATTTGTCGGGCAGGCAGCGGTGCTGGAACTGCGCATCACCAATCCTGGGACAGCGCGCTATGGCATAGGCCTGCGCCTGGCCGGCCCCGAGCATGCGGGTGACATCACCTGGCTGGATGCCGACGCGCTGGCGCAAACCCCGGCGCACTTGAGCTTTGTGCCGCTGCAACGCGGCTTGCAGCGCATCCCCAATCTGCGCGCCGAAACTCGCTTTCCGCTCGGTCTGTTTCGCGCCTGGGCGATCTGGCGTCCGGCGACGCAGGTGTTGGTGTATCCGAACCCCGAACCTGATGCGCCGCCGCTGCCTGCGGCCAGCGCATTGATGGGTGCCCCCGGCCCCTCACGCGTCAGCCGCGGCGGCGAATTCGACGGCGTGCGCGCCTATCAACGCGGTGACCCGCTCAAGCTGGTGGTCTGGAAGAAAGCGGCGCAGGCCTTGCAGGTGGGCGGCGAACTGGTGAGCCGCGATACCAGCGCACAGGTCACGCATCAGCTCTGGCTCGACTACGCGCGATGCGCGGGACACGATAGCGAACAGCGCTTGTCGCGGCTCACGGCCTGGCTGCTGCGCGCGCAGGAGCTCGGCCTCGACTGGGGTCTGCGTCTGCCCGGGGTCGAGTTGGCCCCGAACCAGGGTGAGTTGCATCAACGCGCATGCCTGCGCGCGCTGGCGTTGTGGCATCCGACTCAAGGCGCATGAGCCCGCACGGCCGCTCCGAAGGGCGAATCCCGCAGCACGCAGGGCGGAGGGTAGTCCAGTGAGCCCGCCTGCGCATATCCCACTGCAAACCTGGTTTCCACACTGGCCAGGCTGGCGACATTTGCCGCGTGAGACGCGCGACACGCTCTATCTGCTGGCCGTGATTGCGCTCACCATCGCGCCGCACGCCACGCATTTGCCGCTCTGGGCCAGCGCCGTGACTGCCACCATGCTGCTGTGGCGCGCGCGACTGGCCTTGGCGGGTGCGACCCTGCCGGGGCGCTGGTTGCTGGTGGGTGCGCTCGTCGTCGTGCTGGCGCTGACGCTGGCCACGCACCGCACACTGCTGGGGCGCGAGGTGGGCATCACGTTGCTGGTGATGCTGATGGCGCTCAAGACCCTGGAGCTGCGCGCCAGGCGCGACGCCTTTGTCGTGTTCTTTCTCGGCTTCTTCTTGATGCTGACGCATTTCCTTTATTCGCAATCGCTGCTCACGGCAGCGCTGATGCTGATGTCGGTCTGGGCCTTGCTGACGGCCGTGGTGCTGGCGCAAATGCCGGTCGGTCGCCCGCCACTGAAGCTGGCTGCCGGCGTGGCTGCGCGCGCCGCCATTCTTGGCTCACCCGTGGTGCTCTTGCTGTTCTTGCTGTTCCCGCGCATTGCGCCCTTGTGGGGCGTGCCTTCCGAATCGGTGGGACGCACCGGCCTGTCGAACGATATGCAGCTCGGCAGCATGTCCGAGATCGCGAATGACGACAGCATTGCGATGCGCCTGCGCTTTCACGGCCCGCGACCGCAACCCGCAGCGCTCTATTTCCGCGGCCCGGTGTTGAGTCGGTTTGATGGCCGGCAATGGCTACCCGCCGGACCCAGAGCTGCGGTACGAATTGGTCCACCAACGGCCATCCAGACCGCGGGCGCCAAGCTCGACTACGAGATCACGCTGGAGCCCTTGCGACTGCGTGTGCTGCCACTGCTCGAGTCGTCCGGCGAGTCGCCGGGCAGCAGTTTCGCGGTGGTTGGTTTGCAGGTCACGCGCCGCGGCGATTTGCAGTGGCTGGCCGAGCGCACCGTCACCGAGCGGCTGCGCTTCGAAGCCAGTGCTTATCTGAACTACCGCGTCGGGCCGTTTGCGCCCACCCAAGCCTTGGCTGAAGATCTGCAGTTGCCGACCGGGCTGAACCCGCGCACGCTGCAATGGGCTAGCGACCTGCGCCAGCGCCCCGAATTGGCGCAAGCCGATGCACCGGCACTGGCCGCAGCCGTGCTCGCGCATATACGCGGCGGCGATTTCATCTACACCTTGGCGCCCGGCCGTTATGGCAAAACCTCGCCGCATCTGATCGATGAATTCTGGTTCGATCGCCGTCTGGGGTTTTGCGAGCATTTCGCCGCCGCCTTTGTCGTGGTGATGCGTGCGATGGACGTGCCGGCGCGCGTGGTGACCGGCTTTCAGGGTGCCGACCGCGAGGAAATCGACGGCTATACGGTGGTGCGCAACAGTCATGCCCATGCCTGGGCCGAATACTGGGCGCCAGGACAGGGCTGGTTGCGCGCCGACCCCACCGCCGCCGCGGCGCCCGAACGCATCCAATACAGCAGCCAATTGGTGGCCGCGCCAGGGTTGGTCGCCAGCGCGATGGGTGCGGTCAGTCCGCAACTGTGGCTGAGTCTGCGCCGCAACTGGGAAGGTCTGAACAATCGATGGAATCAATGGGTGCTGAATTACTCGCGCACTCAGCAATTCGATCTGATGCGTCGCTTGGGCTGGAACTCGCCCGACTGGCAGACGCTCGGCCAACTGAGCGCCGGCGTGATCGTTGTGCTGGCGCTGCTGGGCATGGCCTGGGCGCAATGGGACGCGCGGCGTCGTGACCCCTGGGAGCGTCAACGCGCGCGTATGATCGCGACCCTGCAAGCTTTGGGTCTGGACGCTCACGCCCACATGGGCCCGCGCAGTCTGGCTCAATCGCTGAGGGCACGACACGGCAGCAGCGCAGAGCCTTTGGCGCAGTTGCTGGAAGCGCTCGACAAACAACGCTATGCACCGGGTGCGCAACACCTGGCCCCCCGACACTGGTGGCGCGACTTCCAGCGCGCCGCCAGCGATCTGGGCCGTGCATCCACGAACTGACACCATGAAACTCGACAGCTTCACGCGTTTACTGCCCGGCTTGCTGTGCGCCATCGGCTTGCTTTGCGCGCCCGCCCAAGCGGCCCAGGACAAGACCAAGCACAGACCCCATCGGCACGCCAAGGCGCTCAGAGACTCGGCTCCCACGCCCTATGGATACCGCAAGGATCTGATGCGTTTTGCCGAGGATCTGGCGCAGGCGAATGGCTGGGATGTGATTGAGTTGCAGGCACAACTGGCACAGGCCAAACGCCACCCGACGGTACAGCGCCTGATGCTGCCGCCACCCGCAGGCACAGCCAAGGACTGGGCCGCCTACCGCAAGCTCTTTGTCGAGCCCAAGCGCATCCAGGCAGGGCTGGACTTCTGGCGCGGCAACGCGGCGACGCTGGATCGAGCGGCTGAACAGTACGGCGTGCCTGCGGACATCATCGTCGGATTGATCGGTGTCGAAACCTACTATGGCCAGATCATGGGCGGATTTCGCATCATCGATGCGCTGGTCACGCTGGGTTTTGATTTTCCGCCCGGCCGCAAGGACCGCAGCGAGTTCTTTCGCGAGGAGCTGAGCCAGTTTTTGCTGTTCGCCCGGCGCGAAGGGCTCGACCCATTGAGCGTGAAAGGCTCGTACGCAGGCGCCATGGGATTGCCGCAATTCATGCCGGGCAGCTGGAACCGTTACGCGGTCGATTTCGACGCTGACGGCAAAATCGATCTGATCAACAGCACGGCCGATGCGATCGGCAGCGTCGCCCACTACCTGGCCGAACACGGCTGGCAGCGTGGTCTGCCCACCCATTTCGAGGTACGTGTGCCGGTGGACAGCAGCGATCGCGCGGCCTTGTTGGTGCCCGACATACTGCCCACTTTCAGCGCGGATCAAATGACGCAGCAAGGTGCCGTGCTTTCCGAGGCAGGCCAACAACACCAGGGACTGATGGCGCTGGTGGAACTCCAGAACGGCGATGCAGCGCCCAGCTATGTGGCCGGCACGGTCAATTTTTATGCGCTGACGCGCTACAACTGGTCGAGCTATTACGCGATGGGCGTGATCAGCTTGGGGGAAGCGATTGTCAAGCTGCGCGAGTGACGCGTCAACGCGGTCAGATTGGCGATTCGACGGGAGAAACTGCGACGGGCTCCATGCTTTCAATGACGCTTGGCGTAGCGAGGGGCAGGGTCGACGGCTCATGCCAGTAGCGACGCCGGCGCTCGCGCTCGCACAGGCTGGTCGAGCCGTCCCACCACCAGGCGCCGCAATCGGGCGAGGTCAACGCGGCGATGTTGCGCTCTCGGTAGCGTGCCATCACGCTGGGCACCGGATGGCCAAACCGATTCCGGTAGCCGGCTTGGAAGATCGCCGTGTGGGGCGCCACCGCGTTAAGAAAATCGCCAGTCGATGAGGTCTTGCTGCCATGGTGCGGCACGACCAGCACCTGGCTGTGCAGATGCGCACCAAGCTGCGCGACCAAGGCCTGCTCTTGCGCCGCTTCGAGGTCGCCCGTCAGCAGCAGGCTTTGCGTCCTGCCGGCAAGCGTAGCGCTGACGCGTAGCACACAAGAAACGGTATTGGGCTTGCGGGCCGAGGCATAGAACTCGGTGGACGGGTGCAGCACTTCAAACCTGACCCCGTCCCACAGCCATTGCTGACCGGCCGCGCAGCGCGTATGGGGCACCGGCGTTGCCAGCAAGGGGTGGTCTGGCTCCAAGGACGAGCTCAAGCCCAGCACCTCGAATTCCTTCAAGATGCTGGCAGCGCCTCCGACATGGTCGGTGTCGCGGTGGCTGAGCATCATCAGGTCGATGCGGCGTTCGCCGCGGGCACGCAACAGGGGCAGCAGCACGAGCTGGCCGGCATTGCTGTCGAAGGCATAGGCCGGGCCGCTGTCATACAAGAGCAGATGCTGGCGGGTGCGCACCAGCACCGCCGTGCCCTGGCCCACATCGACTGCCAGCACTTCGAAGCGACCCGCCTCAGGCCGCGGCGACACTGGCCACAGGAACGGCAAAGCCAGCGGTAGCGCCAGCGTTCGCACGCGCCATGGCAGCGGCAGCACCAGCAGTAATCCGGCCAGCACGCCGCCGGCCTGCGCCCACAGCGGCGCCACCGGCACGCGCCACACCGCCATCGGCAAGGCCGTCAGCCACTGCAGATATCCGCCCAGCAGCCCCACCAACCATGCCGCCAGATCCCACAACTGCGGCAGCGCCGCACCCAACAGGGCGAGCGGCGTGATGAGCAAGGTCACCAACGGTATCGCCACCAGATTGGCTGCAAAGCCCACCAGCGAGACCTGCTGAAACAGCAGCAGGCTCAATGGCGCAAGGCCTAGCGTGGCGACCCATTGGGTGTGCCAGATGCCGCGCGCGTTGTGCCAAAGCCGAGCACGCCAGCCTGCATCTGCCACAGCCACCGCTTGGTCGGGACTGGACGCCATCAACAGGCCTACCGCTGCAAACGAGAGCCAGAATCCGGCCTGCGTGAGCGCCCAGGGATCGATCAGACACACGACCCAGGCCGCCGCCAGCAGCAGCAGCGGCCAGGGCCATTGCCGCCCCAGCGAGCGCAGCAGCGCCAAGGTGGCCAGCATCCAGACCGTACGCTGCGACGGCACGCCCCAGCCCGCAAACAAGGCGTAGCCAAACGCTGCCAACACACCGCCCCAGAGCGCCGCGCGCGGCGCAGGCAACCACAGCATCAAACCGGGCCGGGTGCGCCACAGCAGGCTGATCAATCCGCCCGCAACCCAGGCGAACATGGTGACGTGCAAGCCGCTGATCGACATCAAGTGAGCCACGCCGGTTTGACGAAACAGCGCCCAGTCGTCGCGCTCGATGGCCGCCTGGTCGCCCAACGACAGCGCCGCCAGCACACCGGCAGCCCGGGCGTCCGGCACCCGCGCTGCAATCGCATCGCGCATCGACTGGCGCAGCCTGTCGATTGGAAACGCCGCCGCCTGTTTGACCAGCACTCCACCTGGGCGCAGCGTGCCGGTGGCACGAATGCCGCGCTCAAGAAGCCACAGCTCATAGTCAAAGCCATGCGGATTCATCAATCCGTGCGCCTTGCGCAAGCGCACATTGAGTTGCCAGCGGTCACCGGCGCGCCAGGCTTGCTGGTCCGCCATGTCGGCAGAGGCATAGGCAGCCAGCAGCAGGCGCCGTGGCACTTTGGCGCTGGGCGTCGGCACGTCCTCGACGTCGAACTGAAAGCGCCAGCCCATCTCCCCGCCCATCCCCATGCTTGCCTGAGGCAGCGATGAAATCAGCCCCTGCACCGAGACATCACGACCTTCCCACTCAAGCGGAAGCTGCTCCGCCATGGCGCTCTGAGCGCGCCACGCTGCGTACGAAAAACCCAGCATGCCCATCGCCAGCACGAGCACCACCTTGCCCGCCACGCCACGCCAGCCCGAGCTCGGCAGGCGCAGCGCAGCCCACAGCAGGACCAGCGCCGTGACGCACAGCCAGGCGAGTATTTGGACAGGCGGCAGCGTCGCCAGCGTGTGCACCATAGCCAAGCCCAGCAGGCTTGCCACGCATGCCAACATAAGAGTGCTCAGGTTGAGCTTCACGCTTGCGCCGCCTCCCTTGATCAGCAGTGTAGGATTGCCGCTACCCCTACACACCCCTGGCTTGCCCTATGCACACGAATTCCGTTTACGAGCGCCTCAAGTCCTTATCCATCACATTGCCAGCGGTGTCTGCGCCGGCTGCGGCGTATCTGCCCTTTGTACAGACCGGCAATCTGGTGTTCCTGTCCGGCCATATCGCCAAGCAAGACGGCAAACCGTGGGTCGGACAACTGGGCAAGAACCTGGATACTGCAACCGGCAAACAAGCCGCGCGGGCTATCGCGATCGACCTGATGGGCACTTTGCAGGCCGCAGTGGGTGGCGATCTGAATCGCGTGACGCGAATCGTCAAGGTGATGAGTCTGGTCAATAGCACGCCCGAATTCACCGAACAACACTTGGTGACGAATGGCTGCTCGGAGCTGCTGGCTGAAGTATTCGGCGCCAAAGGAGCGCACGCGCGCAGCGCGTTTGGTGTGGCCCAAATTCCGCTGGGCGCCTGCGTAGAGATCGAGTTGATAGCAGAAGTGAGTTTGGCGTGAATCGGACAGCCAAAGCCCAAGTTCAAGCCAGATTGCTGGTGCTGATTTGCCTGGGTAGCTTGGCCGCTGTGAGCGCAGCGCTGATCGAACAACATGTGTTCGGCGTGCGGCCCTGCCCCTGGTGCGTGCTGCAGCGACTTGAGTTCCTGTTGATCGCGCTGGTGGCCGGCCTGGGCTGGGCTGTTCACCGAGTTCGCCCCGCCAGAATGCTGGCCTTTGCTCTGCTGTTTGTGCTCGGTGTATGCGGAGTTGCAAGCGCCTATTACCAGCATGAGGTCGCATCACAAATGGCATCTTGCGCGATGACCTTGGCCGATCGCATTCTCACCACCTTTCAGTTGGAGACTGCGGTACCGCCGCTGTTCATGGTGACCGCTTCGTGCAGCGAGGCCTCGCAATACCGGCTGCTGGGAATGTCGTACGAAATCTGGAGCGGCGCATTGTTCTCGGCCACGCTGCTGCTGGCATTGATCGGTTTGCGCAAGCGCTGAAACGCGTTTTGGTCAGGTCAAAAGAAAAGACGCCCTGTTCTTCAACAGGGCGTCTTTTTACCTGAACACGTCAGGAACTGGAGCGGGTAACGAGGCTCGAACTCGTGACCTCAACCTTGGCAAGGTTGCGCTCTACCAACTGAGCTACACCCGCATACATGCCATTGCCTTGGAGGCGCGACCCGGAGTCGAACCGGGCTGACCGGATTTGCAATCCGGGGCATAACCGCTTTGCTATCGCGCCAAGAATCTTTGGTGGATTCTCGCAAGATCGAAGAACTTGGGTGTGCTTGCCGGGCACAAGTTCTTCGACTACATCTGGAGCGGGTAACGAGGCTCGAACTCGTGACCTCAACCTTGGCAAGGTTGCGCTCTACCAACTGAGCTACACCCGCATTTACTTACTTCGAGCGCAAATTCAGCATCGCTGCTTCGTTCGCGTCGAAGGGCGAATTATATGTCGGTTTCAATTCTTTTCGCAAGTCATGTACCGGACCTGCACTGTCTTTCCATATCAATGCTTGAGCCCGTCCACCGCTGCAGCGGCAGGCGCCTTTGCATCAGCTTCCACCTTTACCACAGGCACCTCCTCGTCGGGCAAAGCTTGCGGCACGGTCTCAAGCGCCAATTCCAGCACCTGATCAATCCACTTCACCGGCACGATTTCAAGATGGCTTTTCACGTTCTCTGGAATGTCCTGCAAATCCTTGGCGTTCTCTTCCGGGATCAGTACCGTCTTGATGCCGCCGCGGTGCGCAGCCAGCAGCTTCTCCTTCAAGCCACCAATCGCCGTCACCTCGCCACGCAAGGTGATTTCACCCGTCATGGCAACAGACGCACGCACTGGAATGCCAGTCAAGGCTGACACAAAGGCCGTCGTCATCGCCGCACCGGCGCTCGGGCCGTCCTTCGGCGTCGCACCATCAGGCACGTGGATGTGAATGTCGCGCTTTTCGAACATCTCGTCCTTGATGCCGAGCCGCCTGGAGCGACTGCGCACGACCGAGCGCGCCGCTTCGACCGATTCCTTCATCACGTCGCCCAGCGAGCCGGTACGAATGATATTGCCCTTGCCCGGCATGACTGCCGCTTCGATGGTCAGCAAATCGCCGCCCACTTCGGTCCAGGCCAAACCGACAACCTGACCGACTTGATTGGCCTTCTCGGCCTGCCCATAGTTGTAACGACGCACACCCAGGAAATCGTTCAAGTTGTCTTCGGTGACAGTGACCTTTTCGGTGTAGGTCTTGAGCTGCACGCCCTTCACCACCTTGCGGCATATCTTGGAAATTTCTCGCTCGAGCGAGCGCACGCCGGCTTCACGCGTGTAGTAACGAACGATGCCGCGCAGGCCCGACTCGCTGAGTTCCATCTCGGACGCCAGCACGCCATTGTTCTTGCACTGCTTTGGTACCAGATAGCGCTGCGCGATATTGAGTTTCTCGTCTTCGGTATACCCGGACAGATGAATCACCTCCATGCGGTCAAGCAGGGCCGCAGGAATATTCATCGAATTGCTGGTGGCCACAAACATCACGTCCGACAAGTCGAAATCGACCTCAACGTAGTGATCGCTGAAGGTGTGGTTCTGTTCAGGATCCAGCACTTCGAGCAAGGCCGAAGACGGGTCGCCACGGAAATCCATGCCCAGCTTGTCGATCTCGTCGAGCAGGAACAGCGGATTGCGCGTACCCACCTTGGCCAGGCTTTGCAGCACTTTGCCAGGCATGGAACCGATGTAGGTGCGGCGATGACCACGAATCTCGGCCTCGTCACGTACACCGCCGAGCGCCATACGCACGAACTTGCGGCCAGTGGCGCGCGCCACCGACTGCCCGAGCGAGGTCTTGCCCACACCCGGAGGTCCCACCAAACACAGGATGGGGGCCTTCACTTTGTCAACGCGCTGCTGCACCGCGAGGTACTCGAGGATGCGATCCTTGACCTTGTCCAGACCGTAATGGTCTTCGTTCAGCACCACTTCAGCATTACGCAGGTCGTGCTTGATCTTGGTCTTCTTGCTCCACGGCAAATTGACCATAGTCTCGATGTAGTTGCGCACCACCGAGGCCTCCGCCGACATCGGTGACATCAGCTTGAGTTTCTTCAGCTCGGCGTCGGCCTTTTTACGCGCTTCCTTGGGCATGCGAGCAGCCTGGATTTTCTTGTCCAGCTCTTCAAGGTCGGCGCCTTCTTCGCCGTCGCCCAACTCCTTCTGGATGGCCTTGACCTGCTCGTTCAGATAGTACTCGCGCTGACTCTTCTCCATCTGGCGCTTGACGCGCCCGCGGATGCGCTTTTCCACCTGGAGGATGTCGACCTCGTGCTCGAGCAGCTCGAGCAGCTTCTCAAGGCGTTTGGCGACCTCATGCAAGTCCAGCACCGACTGTTTTGCATCCAGCTTGAGCGGCAAATGCGCGGCGATGGTGTCGGCCAAGCGGCCCGGATCGTCAATGCCCGCAATCGAAGTCAGGATCTCGGGTGGGATCTTCTTGTTCAGTTTGACGTACTGATCAAACTGCTGCGTGACGGCGCGGCGCAGCGCCTCTACCTCGGGCTTGGCGTCGAGCTCTGGCGGAATTGGCACGACCTCGGCAACGAAGTGCTCTTCTCCCTCGGATATCAGCTTGGTGGTGGCGCGCTGAATGCCTTCCACCAGCACTTTGACGGTGCCGTCAGGCAGCTTCAGCATTTGCAGAATGCTCGACACGCAACCCACTTCGAACATGTCGTCGGGCTTGGGTTCGTCCTTGCCGGCGGCACGCTGGGCGACCAGCATGATTTGGCGGCCAGCCTCCATCGCGGCCTCGAGTGCCTTGATCGACATGGGCCGCCCGACAAACAGCGGGATCACCATATGAGGAAACACCACCACATCGCGCAGCGGCAACAGCGGCAACGTAATGGGTTCAGCAGGCAAAACGGGATGACCGGACATTAAAACCTCTCTTTCTCGCACCCATCTGGGCCCGAGGGGTCAAATTGCAAGACTGCACCAATGCACAGCGATGGCGTGAGCCATCAAGCGCTGGCTTTTGCCTGCTCGCGATATACCAGCAAAGGCTTCACGCCTTCGTCGATATTGTGCTCGTCGAGCACCACCTTGGTCACACCATCCAGTGCAGGCAGGTCGAACATCGTGTCTATCAGCGAAAGCTCCATGATGGAGCGCAAGCCGCGAGCACCGGTCTTGCGTGCCAGGGCCTTGCGGGCGATCGCCATCAGCGCCGAGGGACGGATCTCCAATTCGACACCGTCCATGGCAAACAGCTTTTGATATTGCTTGAGCAAGGCGTTCTTGGGCTCGGTCAGAATTTGCACGAGTGCGTCTTCGCCAAGTTCACCCAAAGTCGCCACCACCGGCAGACGACCGACCAGTTCGGGGATCAGGCCAAACTTGATCAAGTCCTCGGGTTCAACCTCGCGGAACACTTCGGAGACGCGCTTCTCGGATTTCGTCTTGACGGTCGCGCCAAAGCCAATACCCGACTTCTCGGAACGGTTTTGAATCACCTTCTCCAATCCATCGAAGGCGCCGCCGCAGATGAACAGAATATTCGTTGTATCGATCTGCAAGAAGTCCTGATTCGGATGCTTGCGCCCGCCCTGCGGCGGCACCGAAGCCATCGTCCCTTCCACCAGCTTCAGCAGCGCCTGCTGCACACCCTCACCCGACACATCCCGCGTGATCGAGGGGTTGTCGGCCTTGCGCGAAATCTTGTCGATCTCGTCGATGTAGACAATGCCGCGTTGAGCTCGTTCAACATCGTAGTTGCAGTTCTGCAGCAGCTTCTGGATGATGTTTTCAACGTCCTCGCCGACATAACCCGCTTCGGTCAAAGTCGTTGCGTCGGCAATCACAAAGGGCACATTGAGCAGACGCGCCAGAGTCTGGGCCAACAGCGTCTTGCCCGACCCAGTCGGGCCGATCAGCAAGATATTGCTCTTGGACAACTCGACATCGTCCTTTGAGCTCGCCATGTGCTTGAGGCGCTTGTAGTGGTTGTATACCGCCACCGCCAAGATGCGCTTGGCTGCGTCTTGCCCGATCACGTAGCTATCGAGGCTGTCCTTGATTTCGCTGGGCAAAGGCAAGTCGGACTTGACCCCATGCGTCTGACTTTCCTCAGCAGGAACTTCGTCACGAATGATGTCAATGCACAAGTCTATGCATTCATCGCAGATGAATACCGACGGCCCGGCAATGAGCTTCTTTACCTCGTGCTGACTCTTTCCGCAGAAAGAGCAGTAGAGGATCTTTTCGCCGGAACTGCCTTTTTTGTCAGCCATATGAGTAAGTGTCTGTCAGGCGGTATGCCTGCTGAATGGTAGTTTAAACACATCTGCCGACTTGCTTGAACAAGCCCCCGATTGGCCCTCAATTGGGAGGTCCAACCAGGCAGATCACGGCCGTTTGGCAATCACCTGATCCAGCAGACCATAGGCTTTGGCTTCGTCGGCCGACATGAAGTTGTCGCGTTCAGTGTCCGCTTGGATCTTTTCCAGCGGCTGCCCGGTACGTTCGGCCAGGATTCGATTCAACTGCTCACGCGTCTTCAGTATCTCGCGGGCATGGATTTCAATATCGCTCGCCTGACCCTGAGCGCCGCCCGAGGGTTGGTGAATCATGACCTTGGAGTTGGGCAGCGCCAGCCGCTTGCCCTTGGCGCCGGCAGCCAGCAAGAACGCCCCCATGCTCGCAGCAATGCCCATGCACAGCGTCGAAACCTCGGGTTTGATGAATTGCATGGTGTCAAAGACAGACATGCCGGCACTCACGCTGCCACCCGGAGAATTGATGTAGAGAAAGATGTCCTTGTCCGGATTTTCACTTTCAAGGAACAGCATCTGTGCCACTACGAGATTGGCCGTCTGATCGTTCACCGGCCCCACCAGGAAGATGATGCGCTCGCGCAGCAAGCGGCTGTAGATGTCATAGGCACGCTCGCCGCGTCCCGACTGTTCAATGACGATGGGCACCATGCCCAGGCTTTGTGTTTCCAGTGCGCTCATGAAAGATCCTTTTGAAGCTGCTTGTATTGTGGGGACTGATTATGTGGCCTCAAGAGCGCGCCTGAAAAAGCAAGGGCACCGGCCTTGCGACACGGTGCCCTGTCAGACCCAACAAGAGGGATTCGCAACGAATCAGGCCGACATCAATTCGTCAAAGGGCAAGGTCTTTTCCGTGACTTTGGCGCGGCTCAACACGAGGTCAGTGACATTGTTCTCAATCACAACGGCCTCCACCTCGGCCATACGGTCGCGGTCACTCAGGTACCAGCGCACCACTTCAGCAGGGCGCTCGTAACTTTGCGACATTTCTTCAATGTGAGCCTGCAACTGCTCAGGCTTGGCCTGCAGATTGTTGGCACGCACCAACTCGGCAACAACCAGCCCCAAGCGAACGCGTTTCTCGGCCTGCGGCTTGAAGATTTCTTCGGGAATCGGTGTGGTTTCCGCATCCTTCACGCCGCGCTTCTTCAGGTCTTCACGTGCATTGGCCACCAGGCGCTCACCTTCGGCGGCGACCAGCGCATTGGGTACGTCCAGTTCGGCCACACTGACCAGAGCGTCCATGACTGCAGCCTTGTTGCGGCCCAGCACGCGGAATTTGACTTCGCGTTCCAGGTTCTTGCGTATGTCGGCACGCAGCGATTCGACCGTCGCGTCCTTGATACCCAGGCTCTTGGCAAACGCTTCGTTCACCTCGGGCAGATGCTGGGCTTCGATCTTCTTCAATGTGACCATGAAGTCGGCTTCCTTGCCGGCTACGTCCTTGCCATGATAGTCAGCCGGGAAGGCGAGCGGGAAAGTCTTGGACTCGCCGGACTTCATGCCTCGCACTGCCTTTTCGAAGGCTTCCAGCATTTGCCCCTCACCGATCAGGAACTGAAACGCCTCTGCCTTGCCGCCCTGGAAGGTTTCGCCCTCGATCTTGCCCTCGAAGTCAATCGTGACGCGATCGCCCTCAGCCGCAGCCTCCACAGCAGGACGCTGTGCGAAGGTACGGCGCTGCTTGCGCAGGATGTCGACCGTCTTGTCAATCGCTTCTTCAGTCACGTCGCTGCTGACGCGTGCAACCTCAGCTGCGCTCAGATCGCCGATCTTGACGTCGGGGTAAACCTCGAAGGTCGCGTCGAAATCCATCTGCCCTTCGGGCGAGCTGTCTTTCTGCGCGATGCGCGGCATGCCCGCAACGCGCAGCTTGGCTTCGTTGGCGGCGCTGGCAAAGGCGGCTCCGAGCTTGTCGTTCATGACCTCGTAGTGGACAGAGTAGCCATAGCGCTGCGTAACCACGCTCATCGGCACCTTGCCTGGGCGAAAGCCGTCAGCCTTGACGGTACGGGCCAGTTTCTTCAGACGCTGTTCAACTTCCGCGTTGATATCAGCTGCCGCCAGCGTGAGCGTGATGCGGCGTTCGAGTTTTTCTAAAGTTTCGACGGTGACGGCCATTTTGTGACTCATATCTAGTTGTCTGGTGCGCGGGGCCGGACTCGAACCGGCACGCCGGTGAAGGCGTCAGGACCTAAACCTGGTGCGTCTACCAATTTCGCCACCCGCGCTAGGTGTATGGGGAGCCGGTCTCGCTCATGCGAAACCATCTCCCCAGGGCGATCCGGAAAACCGATGATTGTAGCGGCTTGGCGAATTCACTTCCGAAAATCCGCCCTGCCCTCCGACGGGAGGACAGGGAAAACGTCTGCGGCGTGGCGGCGTGAGCCCGCCCCGCTTCGACTCAATTCCCTAGTGCGCTAGCAATGTCGTGTTGACCACTTCGGGGCGTTTGACTCTGAACCATGCGGCGTACATGGCCGGCAAGGCAAGCAAGGTCAACAGGGTGGCCACGATCAACCCCCCCATGATGGCCACCGCCATCGGCCCCCAGAACACGCTGCGCGACAGCGGAATCATGGCCAGCGCCGCGGCGGCAGCCGTCAGCGCAATCGGACGAAAACGCCGCACCGCAGACTCGACGATGGCGTTCCACGTGGGTATGCCACGCGCTCGGTCCTGTTCGATTTGGTCGATCAGAATCACCGAGTTGCGCATGATCATGCCCATCAGAGCGATCACACCCAGCAAGGCCACGAAGCCAAATGGACGGTCAAGCATCAGCAACGCAGCGGCCACACCGGCAATGCCCAGCGGACCGGTCAGGAACACCAGCATGGCGCGCGAAAGGCTCTTGAGCTGCAGCATCAGCAAGGTAAAGGTGAGAAACAGCATGATCGGTATGCCGGCTGCGATGGATCCCTGGCCTTTGCTGCTCTCCTCCACCTCACCGGCCACCTCTATCGAATACCCAGCAGGCATCCTGGCTGCCAATTCTTTCAGCAGTGGTGTCAGTTGGGCCGACACGGTCGGGCCCTGCATCCCTTCAACGACATCGCCCTGCACCGTCACCGCATAGCTGCGGCCGTCGCGCCACAGCACACCGGGCTCCCAGTTGAAACTGATCTTCGCCACTTGGGTCAGAGGCACTGCGTGCCCATTGCTGGTAGGCAGATAAGCGTTGCTGATGTCGCTGATCGCATTGCGTTCGTCCAAAGGCTGGCGCAACACGATGTCAATCAGCTTGTCACCCTCGCGGTACTGGCCCACCGTGCTGCCAGACAGCAGCGTGCGCGAAGTCTGCGCAATCGCCTGGCTGCTCACGCCCAAGGCTCGGGCCTTGTCCTGATCCACCGCCAGTCGAAGCACCTTGATCGATTCGTTCCAGTTGTCGTTCACACCACGCATGTTCGGGTTGGCCCGCATCACGGCCTTGGCTTGATCGGCCCATTCACGCACCTTCTTCACGTCGGTGCCTATCACCCGGAATTGCACCGGATACGCGACTGGTGGGCCGGTAGGCAACAGCTTGACGCGGCCACGCACCTCCGGAAACTCGTCCGCCAGCAAGGCGGGCAGGCGCTTGCGCAGGGCTTCGCGATCCTTCAGGTCCTTGGGCAGGATCATGACCTGGCTCACATTGGTCTGCGGGAACACCTGATCGAGCGGCAGGTAAAAGCGCGGCACGCCGCTACCTATCCAGGTACTGACAGTCGCTACGCTGGGTTCAGTCATGATGCGCTGCTCAAACCGCTTGGCAAGCGCTTCGCTTTGCTGAATCGTCGAACCCTCTGGCAACCACAAGTCAACCAGGATTTCAGGTCGAACCGAGTCTGGAAAAAACTGCTGCTGCACCCGACCCATGCCGGCCAGACCGAGCACGAAGGTTCCAATTGTCAGCCCTATGGTGATCCAGCGATGCTCGACGCACCAGTTCACCGTCTTGCGAAAGCGGCTGTAAAACGGCGTATCGAACAGCTCGTGCGCCTCACCCGGTGTACGCGCATGGGTGTGCAACAGCAATGAGCCAAGATAAGGCACGAAGAACACCGACACCAACCACGAAATCACGAGCGCCGCCGCCGTCACCGCGAAGATCGCGAAGGTGTATTCACCCACGGCCGACTGCGCCAGGCCAATCGGCAAGAAACCCACCGCTGTGATCAGCGTGCCGGTCAGCATGGGCATGGCCGTCACATCGTAGGCAAAGGTGGCCGCACGCATCATGTCGTAGCCCTCCTCCAGCTTTCGCACCATCATTTCCACCGAGATGATGGCGTCGTCCACCAGCAAGCCCAAAGCGATGATCAGCGACCCCAGCGATATCTTGTGCAGCCCCACGCCCCAGTAATACATGGTGATGAAGGTGATGGCCAGCACCAGCGGAATCGTGATACCCACCACCATGCCAGGCCAAATGTCTATGCGCCAAGGTTTGCTGTGCAAACCCAAGGCAATGAAACTCACGCCCAGCACAATCACGATGGCCTCGATCAGCACGTCCACGAACTCGCCCACCGAACGCGAGACAGCCGCGGGCTGATCCTGGATCTGCATCATCTGGACGCCGGCAGGCAGCGACTTTTCGATCTTCGCGGTAGCCTGCCTCAATGCCTTGCCCAAACGGATGATGTCGCCGCCCTTTGCCATCGAAATACCCAGCGCGATCACTTCCTTGCCCTGGTGATGGACCATCACCGAGGGCGGATCCGAGTAAGCACGCTCGATCTTGGCAATGTCGGCCAGACGCAGGTTGCTGCCAATGCCGGTGACAGGATTGATGGCGCGTATCGGCAGCGCCTTCAGTGCTTCGACCGAGTTCAGTTGACCGGCCACGCGAACCTGCAGATTCTCACTGCCGGCATTCAGCACGCCGGCACCTTCCACCGCATTTTGTGCCGCGAGTTGGGCAAACACCTGGTTCATGTCTATGCCCAGCTGTGCCAATCGCTTTTGTGAAATCTCGACGAAGATTTTTTCGGGTTGAACACCGAACATCTCCACCTTGGCTACGTCTGGTACCTGGAGCAACTGTTGGCGCACCACGTCGGCATGCTCGCGCAACTCTTCGCGCGTGAAGCCGTCTGCCGACAAAGCGTAAATGGAACCATAGACGTCGCCAAACTCGTCGTTGAAGATCGGCCCAAGCACTCCGGCGGGCAAGGTCTGACGCATATCGCCAATCTTTTTCCGCACCTGGTACCAGGTATTGGGAACATCCTTGGGCGGTGCACTGTCCTTCAGCTGGAACATCGTCAGCGATTCTCCAGGCTTGGTGTAGCTGCGTATCTTGTCGGCGTACGGTGTTTCCTGCAGGGTCTTTTCGATCTTGTCGGTGACCTGCTCGGCCATTTGTTGCGCCGTGGCGCCCGGCCAGAAGGCCTGCACAACCATCGCCCTGAAAGTGAATGGCGGATCTTCGTCCTGCCCCAGCTGAAAATAGGCCGCAACACCCAATGCCATCAGCACGACCAGCAGGTAGCGTGTCAATGGGGCGTGCTCCAACGCCCAGCGCGAGATGTTGAAGCGTGCCCTGGCTGGAGAGTCGTGTGGCGCAGAGGCGACCGGCTTGTTCATGCGTTCACCCCTGGCTTCAACGTGTGGCTGCACTTGCCGCCGCAGCGGCACGCTCGGTCAATTCGTAGCGCTTGACCTTCTGCCCGGGGGTCAGCACATGCGCACCGGCCGTCACCAACTCCTGTCCGGCATGCAATCCGCCTGCGACCACCACCTCATTGCCATCGGCATGGAGCACCTGAACCGTTTGAGTGTTGACCGTCATGGTTTTCGGATCCAGCAGCCAGACCGAAGATTTGCCCTGAAACTCAAATACCGCGCTCAAGGGCAACTTGATCACATCGGCCTGTTTTGGCAGGTCGAGCAGCACGGTCGCGGTCTGGCCGAGCTTGGCTACCCCTGACTTCAACTCGGCTTTGACCTGGAAGGTGCGTGTGCTGGAGTCTGCTGCGGCCGATACCTCACGCAACTTGGCGTCGAACAGGGTCTCGTCACCACCCCACAAGCGCACTTTCAAGGCCCCAGCCACTCCGGCCGCCTCGCGAAATAGGGAAACGCGATCTTCGGGCACCGAAAACACCACATCACGCGGCCCGTCCTGCGCCACGCGCACGATGGTCTGCCCAGCGCCCACAATGCCACCGGGCTCGGCCTCGACGCTCGTCACCACACCACCCATATCGGCCTGCAAGACGGCATAGCCAGCCTGGTTGCGTTGCACTCTGGTCTGCACGCGCGCCTGACCCAGTTGTGATTGGGCGGCTTTCAGCGCGGTCGTGCGTCGCTCCAGGTCGGCGCCGCTGACAAAGCCCTGGTCGTGCAAATCCCTGGCGCGCTTGTAATCGGCGAGATTGAGGTCGTAGTTGGCCTGCGCCGCGGCTTGATTGGCGCTGGCGACATCCTGAGCCAGCTTCAGATCCTGCGGATCCAACTGAGCCAACACTTGCCCTGCTTTGACCGTGTCGCCCAAATTGACTCGCCTCTGCACCAGTTTGCCTGCCACCCGAAAGCCCAAGCGAGACTCGGTGCGGGCCCGCACTTCGGCGGCGAATTCATGCCTGCCACCGGCACTGCCTACCGTCACCAACTCGGTACGTACGGCACGTACCGGGCTGGGCGTCTCCTGGCGTTTGCTACAGGCCACAAGAGCCACTGCAGCCGACAGCGCCAGAACAGAAATCAGACTTGGAAACTTGTAAACATTGGGCATGGAGACCTCGAAGCATTCCGAGAAAGGCAAAGTGCAGAGGCTGCAGTCGTGATGAAAGACATCCAACCCGATAACTGACTGACCGGTCAGTAATATATTGAGAACAGTCGCTGCTGTCAAATGCCAGCAAGACAACCTGTCTCGGCCCGCTACCCCGTCCGGTCTCGGCTCGCACAGCATGGACAATGCATACCGTGAATCAACAACATTACGAGAATTTTCCGGTCGCCTCGCTGCTTTGTCCGCCGCATCTGCGTAGCACTGTGAGGGCAATTTATGGCTTTGCGCGCACAGCGGACGACATTGCTGACGAAGGTGACGCTTCCCCGCAACAAAGGATGGCCGAGTTGCAGGCGTTTCAACAGGCCTTGCATGCCTGCGCGCGCGACGAACCCGCCGATGCGCGTTGGCCCCATATCTTTGCACCGTTGGGAGCAGCCTTGCGCTCGCACCGGATGCCCTTGCCCTTGCTGGAAGATTTGCTGAGCGCCTTCAAGCAAGACGTAGCCAATCAAGACTACGCCGACCGGAACGAACTGCTCGGCTATTGCCGCCACTCGGCCAACCCGGTCGGACGATTGTTGCTGCACCTGTACGGCATAGACGACACTGCTTCGCTGCAGCGCGCAGACGCCATTTGCAGCGCCCTGCAGTTGATCAATTTCTGGCAAGACCTCAGCGTCGATGGCCCGCGCGGCAGGCTCTATATACCGCAGTCAGATCTGGCACGGCATGGCCTGACTTCGCAGCAGCTACGCCAATGCCAAGACGGCCCGGCGGCACGCCTGCTGATCCGGGAACTGTGCGACTGGGCAAAGGATCTGATGCTTGGAGGTCAATCGCTGGTGCACAGATTGCCCGGCCGCGCTGGATGGGAGTTGCGGTTCGTTGTGCAAGGTGGTCTGCGCATTCTTGAGAGAATCGAGCAAATGCAGTACGCCACCCTGACCCATCGCCCCATCATCCGGGCTCCCGATATTGCCGTCATCGCATGGAGAGCGCTTCGTATGCGTGCGAGCACAAGCGACCAGAAGGCCGCAAGCAAATGACCCCTGAGCAATACGTTCAGGACAAGGTTGTGCGTAGCGCTTCGAGCTTCTATTACGCCTTCCTCTTCCTGGCCCCGCGGCGGCGTGCTGCCATCACTGCCTTTTATGCCTTTTGCCGCGAGGTCGATGACGTCGTCGACGAGACCACTGACATGGGCGTGGCCGGCGCCAAGCTGGACTGGTGGCGCAAAGAGGTGAAGGGCGCGTTCGCCGGCCGGTCAAGCCACCCGGCAATGCGCGCACTGATGCCGCATGTGCTCGCCTATGACATACGTCCCGAGCACTTGATGGCGGTGATCGACGGTTGCCAGATGGACCTGGATCAGACGCGCTTTTTCGACTTCCCCAGCCTGGAACGCTACTGCTATCTGGTTGCCGGCGTGGTGGGTGAAGTGGCGTCCAGCATCTTCGGCCGCACCCAAACCAGCACCAAGGCCTACGCTCAAAAATTGGGCGAAGCCATGCAGTTGACCAATATCATTCGGGACGTCGGCGACGATGCGCGCCGCGGCCGCATCTACCTGCCGATCTCAGAACTGCAGCAGTTCGAAGTCAAGTCGCATGAAATCCTCAAGCGCCAAGCTCCCTGGGGCTATAGCGAACGCTTCACAGCCTTGATGCAATTCCAGGCGCAGCGCGCGAATCGCCTCTATGACGAGGCCTTCGCCCTGCTGCCTGAAGCGGACAGGTGTGCGCAAAAACCTGGCCTGATGATGGCCAATATCTACCGCGCACTGCTGCATGAAATTGAGGCTGAGAAATTTCAGGTTCTGCATCAACGAATTTCGCTGACGCGGCTGCGCAAGTTCTGGATTGCGGTGCGCACGAATTGGCACGGACGTTGATGGTGCGACGCCTCGATGTGGCCGTGATCGGCGGCGGATGGGCAGGTCTGGCTGCGGCGGTTCAGGCCACGCAAGACGGCCGGCAGGTCACCTTGTTCGAGATGGCCTCGCAATTGGGAGGCCGCGCACGTAGCGTGCATTGTCGGGACGCAAGCGGTCAAGACCTGACCCTTGACAACGGTCAGCACATACTGATCGGCGCCTACCACCGAAGCCTGGCCTTGATGGCCCAGGTGGGAGTGTCACCCGATCAAGTTCTGCAACGTCTGCCGCTGCGCCTTTGCTATCCGGACCTGGAAGGCCTGAGTTTGCGCTCCGGACATCCGTCGCTGGCGTTTGCGCTTGCGGTGCTGGCCTGCCGGCAATGGCGCTGGCGCGATCGCTTGGGCTTGTTGCGACATTGCGCTGTCTTCGCGATGAAGGGATTTTCTTGCGATTCGCGACTCACTGTTGCTGATCTGTGTGCAAATTTTCCCCAGTCGGTGCGCGAGCAATTGATAGACCCGCTGTGCGTGGCCGCACTGAATACGCCCATGTCGCAGGCCAGCGCGGCGGTATTTCTGCGCGTATTGAAAGACGCATTGTTCTCGGGCCGCGGCTCATCCGATCTGCTGCTGGCCCGCAGGCCACTGAGCGATCTGCTCGCCGACCCCGCTGCAGCCTGGTTGCAGGCCAAGGGCGCGCGCGTGCGCTTGAACCAGCGCATAGGGCAGGTAATCCTGCAGGAGGGGCAATGGCGGGTGGACGGGCAGGCTTTCGACGCCGTGGTGCTTGCATGCACCGCTGCCGAGGCGGCACGTTTGGCCGGGCCGACCGATGCCGCCTGGGCGCAGACGGCCGGCGCACTGCACTATGAACCCATCGTCACCGTATATCTGCACAGCCCGGGCAGCCGCCTGCCCATGCCGATGATGGCCCTGCACCAAGGGCCCGAGGCCCCGGCCCAATTTGCGTTTGATCTGGGCCAGTTGCATCAGGACTCGCAGGCGGCGGGTCGTTTCGCCTTCGTCATCAGCGGCGCTGGCGCATGGTTGGAGCGCGGTCTGGCGACCACGATACAAGCCACCCTCGCTCAAGCCCGGCAGGCGTTGGCGAAATACTGGCAAACGCCACCTGTGTTGCAGCGCGTGTTGACCGAAAAGCGCGCCACCTTCGCCTGCACGCCTGGCCTGCAGCGTCCCCATGCACGCATTGCCCCAGACTTGATTGCGGCGGGCGACTATGTGCAGGGACCTTATCCGGCCACGCTTGAAGGCGCCGTGATGTCCGGATATGCTGCCGCGAAGGCGATTGCCAGCCAGACCTCACTGTGAGTGATCGCCGTCATCTGACGTTCACTCTCACGATGCAAAAGAACAAAAAAATCCAGCACAATGAGCGCATGCGTAAAAAAGAGGCTCAGATTCCGACCATTCAGGTGCTGGAACGCAGTTTCGCTCTGTTGGACCTGCTGGCCAGCCATCAAGACCCGATTTCGTTGAAACAAATCAGCGAAACCACGGGTCTCCATCCTTCCACCGCGCACCGCATTCTGAATGACTTGGTCATAGGCCGCTTTGTCGACCGACCACAGACCGGAAGCTACAGGCTGGGCATGCGCTTGCTCGAACTCGGCAATCTGGTGAAGGCTCGCCTGGATGTGCGCGACGCCGCACTCGGACCCATGCGCGATTTGCACAAGCTCACGCATCAGCCCGTGAACCTGTCGATGCGCCAAGGCGACGAAATCGTCTACATAGAACGCACCTATAGCGAGCGCTCGGGCATGCAGGTGGTACGCGCCATCGGCGGAAGGGCGCCGCTTCATCTCACATCGGTGGGTAAGTTGTTTCTCGCCTTTGACGACCCTCAGCGCGTGCGCGCCTATGCGACTCGAACCGGCTTGGCAGGACACACACGCAACAGCATCACCAACATTGCAGCGCTGGAGCGCGAGTTGGCGCTCGTCCGCCAACGTGGCATAGCCCGCGATGACGAAGAGCTGGAGTTGGGTGTGCGCTGCATGGCCGCCGCCATTCATGACGACCAGAACAAGCTGGTGGCGGGGTTGTCGATCTCATCGCCAGCTGATCGACTGGAAGAGGCCTGGCTGCAAAATCTCAAGGATACTGCGGCGCAAATCTCAGCGGCCTTGGGCTATCGGGAACAAGCCGGACCTGAACGACCGCATAGGCAATCGTGAAAACGCCACCTTCCGGTGGCGCTTCTTGTTGCGGCTTCTCAGGCCTTCACTCAGCCACCTTGGTCGTGTTGAGCAAGACCCACTTCTTGACGCGCTCTGCGTCGGCAATCCGCGAATACTTGCCAGCGGAGTCCAGAAACACCATGATCAGTTTGCGTCCCGCCATTTGCGCTTGCATCACCATGCAGCGACCTGCCTCACTGATATAACCGGTCTTTTGCAGGCCGATATCCCAGGACGGACTGCTCACCAAGCGGTTGGTGGTGTGAAACTGCATATTGCGCCGCCCTATGGCCACACTATGCGCTGCCGTGGTCGAGAAATCCCGCAGTATCGGCACTTCATGTGCCGCCTTCACCAGCACCGCCAGATCGCGAGCACTGGACTGGTTGTTACTGGACAGCCCCGTAGGTTCGACATAGCGGGTGTCGTTCATGCCAAGCTCTTTGGCCTTCTTATTCATAGCCTGGACGAATACCGACAAGCCGCCCGGAAAATGCCGGCCCAGTGCATTGGCTGCGCGGTTTTCCGACGACATCAACGCCAAGTGCAGCATCTCTTCACGACTGAGTTTGGCGCCCACCGCCAGACGTGAATGACTGCCTTTCTCGGTGTCGATATCGTCCTGAGTGATAGTCAATACTTCACTCATCGGTTGCTGCGCTTCCACCACCACGAGCGCCGTCATCAGCTTGGTGATGGACGCAATCGGCAGAACGGCAGAAGAGTTCTTGGAAAACAGCACTTCGTTGGTGTCCTGATCCATCACCAGCGCGACGCTGGATTTCAACGATAGCGCGTCTTCCTCACCATGCAGTCCGTAGAGTTGCCCGAATGAAGGCTTCGCAGGCATCACTTCGGCCACCGACACCCTGTGAGCGCGGATCCCGACCTTGGCTTTGCGATGCGTTGTGACCGTCTTGACGGGTTTGGAGGTCAGAGCGGTCTCAGCCGCCTGCGCAATTCCCTGCGTCACAAACGTGCCGCCCAGTACCAGCGATACACCCAGGGTTGTGGTCGAAAAAAACGCAGCAAGTGATTTCAAACCAACCCCCAGTGACAAGTTTGCGGCAGTTTAGGCGAAAGAAAAAACATGCACAAGATCAAAAGCTTGCATAAACCTTCTAAAGAAGGCTGTTGTATGCAGGAGTGCGCAAAAATGCAGTGTTAACCCTGAGCTGCGACCCGCTCTATCTTGCTGCGCAACTTGTTGAGGGCACTCAGATAGGCTTTGGCCGACGCCACCACGATGTCTGGATCGGACCCCACACCGTTCACCACACGTCCGCCGTGTTGGAGCCGCACGGTGACTTCTCCCTGTGATTCTGTGCTACCGCTGGTGATGGCATTCACCGAATAGAGTTGCAACTCGGCGCCACTTTGAACCTTGGACTCGATCGCCTTCAGACTGGCATCGACCGGTCCGTTGCCGTCACTTTCGGCGTGAAATTCCTCCTCGCCAACGGCAAAGGCCACGCTGGCATGCGGGCGTTCGCCCATTTCGGAGTGTTGCGACAAGGCCAGCAGACGGTAGTGTTCATGCTCGGAAGTGACTGCTTCGTCCATCACCAAAGCCAGAATGTCTTCGTCAAAAATGTCGCTCTTACGGTCGGCCAGATCCTTGAATCGTGCGAATGCGGCGTTGATGTCGGCCTCGGATTCGAGCGCAATGCCCAACTCCAGCAATCGTTGTTTGAAGGCATTGCGCCCGCTGAGCTTGCCCAGCACGATCTTGTTGGCCGCCCAACCCACGTCCTCGGCACGCATGATCTCGTAAGTGTCGCGCGCTTTGAGAACACCGTCCTGATGGATGCCCGAGGCATGCGCAAACGCGTTGGCGCCGACCACGGCCTTGTTGGGCTGCACCACAAAGCCGGTGGTCTGCGACACCAGACGCGACGCCGGAACGATTTGAGTCGCATCGATGCCGAGTTCGAGCTTGAAGTAGTCGCGCCGCGTTTTCACTGCCATCACGATTTCTTCCAGCGAGCAGTTGCCAGCGCGTTCGCCCAGTCCGTTGATGGTGCATTCCACTTGGCGCGCGCCACCGATCTGCACGCCAGCCAGTGAATTGGCCACGGCCATGCCCAGGTCGTTGTGACAGTGCACCGACCAGATTGCCTTGTCGGAATTGGGGACGCGCTCGCGCAAGGTCTTGATGAAGTTCCCGTACAACTCGGGGACGGCATAGCCGACCGTGTCGGGGATGTTGACGGTGGTGGCGCCTTCAGCAATCACCGCCTCCAGCACGCGGCACAGAAAATCCATGTCCGAGCGATAACCGTCTTCGGGCGAGAACTCGATGTCGTCGGTCAGGTTGCGCGCGAAGCGCACCGATTGCTTGGCCTGCTCAAACACCTGATCTGGCGTCATGCGCAGCTTTTTTTCCATGTGCAAAGCGCTGGTCGCGATGAAGGTATGTATGCGCGCCCGCTGCGCGCCCTTCAAAGCCTCGGCAGCTCTGGAGATGTCGCGGTCATTGGCGCGCGCCAGCGAGCACACGGTACTGTCGCGTATCGCGTCGGCAATCGCCTTGACGGCCTCGAAGTCACCATTGCTCGACGCTGCAAAACCGGCCTCGATCACATCGACTCGCAGCCGCTCCAACTGGCGCGCAATGCGCAGCTTTTCGTCCTTGGTCATCGATGCGCCAGGCGATTGCTCGCCATCGCGCAAGGTGGTGTCAAAGATGATGAGCTTGTTGGACATGGGTTTCTCCAGCTGAAAGTGAAAGGCAAAAAAAACGGCCCGCTTGCGAATTCGCGCGGGCCGTTGATGCAGGGAATTAAGACGAATGCGATCAGCGCGCCCAGGGTGCCTCGGGTAGTAGTAGCAGGGACAGCGCAGTATTCAACATCGTGGGTTCAATATATCACGTCAGATTCAAGCCCGCTCACTGATGCAAGCCTTTTTCGTCTGGCTCGTCGGTCGACGTGGATATCACGCTCACCGGACGCCCCTTCATACGCTTGTAGACGTAGACCCCATAGCCCGAAAATCCGTAGATGCAAAACAGCCCGAACAATACGATAGGAGGGTGGATGGTGACCACCGCAATGCCCAGGGCAATCGCAACGATCACGACGAAGGGCACCGTACGTTTGAAGCTCACATCCTTGAAACTGTAAAACGGCACGTTCGTCACCATGGTCAGGCCGGCGTACAAGGTCAGTGCAAACGTGGCCCAGGCCAGTGGCAGATTGGTGTGCACGGCTTGTACACCGGCATCGTCAACGACCCAGATGAAGCCCACCACCAAGGCAGCAGCAGCCGGGCTGGGCAGTCCCTGGAAAAACCGCTTGTCCACGACGCCGATATTCGTGTTGAAACGCGCCAGCCTGAGCATGGTACCGGCGCAGTAGACAAAGGCTGCAATCCAGCCCAGCTTGCCCAGGCCTTTGAGCGCCCACTCGTAGACGATGAGTGCAGGCGCGGCGCCAAACGAAACCATGTCGGACAAGCTGTCCATCTGCTCGCCAAACGTCGATTGCGTGTTCGTCATGCGCGCCACCCGACCGTCCAGACTGTCCAGCACCATGGCGCAAAAGATGCCGACGGCCGACTGGTCAAAACGCCCGTTCATGGCCATCACGATGGCGTAGAAGCCGCCGAACAAGGCGGCCAGCGTGAAGAGATTGGGGAGTATGTATATGCCCTTGCGGCGCGGACGCACATGCTCGTGTGCGTCGCCGTCATCGGCATCTTGATGTTGTGGGTCAATCATGGGTGGTGAGGATACCTTAGCCAGCCATGAAAGAGACCGCGCGGCCCAGGAGCTACGCGGTCTGATACCAAGTTTCCAGTCAGTTGGTACCAGAGCGCTGCGCGGTCTGATACCAAGTTTCCAGTCAGTTGGTACCAGAGCGCTGCGCGGTCTGATACCAAGTCTCCAGTCAGTTGGTACCAGAGCGCTGCGCGGTCTGATACCAAGAGATTAGTTTTTCGACTGATCGACCAAACGGTTCTTCGCGATCCAGGGCATCATGCCGCGCAGCTTGGCACCCACCACTTCGATCTCATGCTCTGCAGTCAGGCGGCGGCGCGACAGCAGCGTCGGTGCACCGGCGCGGTTTTCCAGGATGAAGCTCTTGGCATATTCGCCGGTCTGGATGTCCTTGAGTGTCTGGCGCATCGCGTTCTTGGTGTCTTCCGTGACGATCTTCGGACCGGTCACGTATTCGCCGTATTCCGCGTTGTTGGATATCGAGTAGTTCATGTTGGCGATACCGCCCTCATAGATCAGATCAACAATCAACTTCAACTCGTGCAGGCACTCGAAGTAAGCCATCTCGGGTGCATAACCAGCCTCGGTCAGCGTCTCGAAACCAGCCTTGATCAGCTCTACCGCGCCACCGCACAACACCGCCTGCTCGCCGAACAAGTCGGTCTCGGTCTCCTCACGGAAACTGGTCTCGATCACACCGGCCTTGCCACCGCCGTTGGCCGACGCATAGCTCAAGGCCAAGTCGCGCGCGCGGCCGGTCTTGTCAGCGTAGACAGCGATCAGGTGCGGCACGCCGCCGCCTTGGGCGTAAGTGGAGCGCACCGTATGGCCAGGCGCCTTGGGGGCGACCATCCAAACGTCGAGATCGGCACGCGGCATGACCTGGCCGTAATGCACATTGAAGCCATGCGCAAAAGCCAGCGAAGCGCCTTGGCGAATATTGGGCTCGACTTCATTCTTGTAGACCTCGGCGATTTGCTCGTCGGGCAACAACATCATCACGACATCGGCAGCCTTCACCGCGGCGCCGATTTCAGCGACCTTCAAGCCTGCCTTTTCAGCTTTCGCCCATGAGGCGCCACCGCGGCGCAGGCCGACTGTGACCTTGACGCCGCTGTCGTTCAGGTTTTGCGCATGCGCATGTCCCTGCGAGCCGTAGCCGATGATGGTGACACTCTTGCCCTTGATAAGGCTCAGGTCCGCGTCTTTGTCGTAATAAACGTTCATGGGGTTCTCCTGTCGAAATCGGTTTGCCAATGCTGGCTTGTTGAAAAAAAGTGCAAATCTAGACGCGCAAGATGCGCTCACCGCGGCCAATGCCGCTGGCACCTGTTCTGACGGTTTCAAGAATGGCGGTGCGATCGATCGCGTCGATGAAGGCATCCAGTTTCGAGGCGTCTCCGGTCAACTCGATCGTGTAGGTTTTCTCGGTGACGTCGATCACGTGGCCGCGGAATATATCGCAGGTGCGCTTGAGCTCTTCGCGCTCCTTGCCAACCGCGCGGACCTTGATCAGCATCAGCTCGCGTTCGGTGTAATGACCCTCGGTCAGATCCACCACCTTGACGACCTCGATCAAACGGTTCAGGTGCTTGGTGATCTGCTCGATCACTTCGTCAGATCCTGAGGTCTGGATGGTCATGCGCGACAGCGAAGCGTCCTCGGTGGGTGCCACCGTAAGGCTTTCGATGTTGTAGCCGCGCGCCGAAAACAGCCCTACCACGCGCGACAGTGCGCCAGGCTCGTTCTCGATCAGCAAAGCGATGATGTGTTTCATTGAGACCTCGTGTGGACGCGCTCTTCAAGCCTGCTGCGGTAACTGCAAACCCTTGGCCACGCCTTGCGATGTTGAAAAATATTTCGTCGGTGTGCCCGCGCCTCCACCCGTCGCCTGAGTCGGGGCGGTGACCCCGAGCCAAACCACGGATTTCAGCACGTCACAAGTCCTCGGAACCCAGCAGCATCTCGGTGATGCCCTTACCCGCCTGCACCATCGGCCAGACGTTCTCGGTAGGATCGGTACGCACGTCCAGGAACACGGTGCGATCCTTGAGCCTGATGGCTTCACGCAGCGCCGGCTCCACGTCTTCGGGTCTTTCGACCAGCAGCCCCACATGGCCGTAGGCCTCGGCCAACTTGACGAAATCAGGCAGCGCGTCCATATAGCTGTGCGAGTAGCGCTTGCCGTAGCTCAGCTCCTGCCACTGACGCACCATGCCGAGATAACGGTTGTTGAGCGACACGATCTTCACCGGCGTCTTGTACTGCTGGCAAGTGGAAAGTTCCTGAATGCACATCTGGATCGAGCCTTCACCGGTGATGCAAAACACATCGGCGTCCGGCTTGGCCAGCTTGATGCCCATCGCGTACGGCAGTCCCACGCCCATGGTCCCGAGGCCGCCGGAGTTGATCCAGCGGCGCGGCTCGTCGAAGCGGTAGTACTGTGCGGCCCACATCTGATGCTGACCGACGTCGGACGTGATGTAGGCATCGCTGTCCTTGGTCATATTCCACAAGGTCTCGACCACGGCCTGCGGTTTGATCACGTCGGGTGCGGTCTTGTATTTCAGGCATTCGCGCGCGCGCCAGGTGTTGATCTGCCCCCACCAGGAAGCCAGCGCCTGGTTGTCGGGCCTTGCCTGGCCCTCCTTGATCTGCGCGATCAACTCCTGCAGCACGTCCTTCACATCGCCGACGATGGGAATATCCACGCGCACGCGCTTGGAGATCGACGAAGGGTCGATGTCAACGTGAATGATCTTGCGCTCGACCGCCGCAAAGTGCTTCGGATTGCCGATCACACGGTCATCAAAACGTGCTCCCACGGCCAGCAGCACGTCGCAATGCTGCATGCTCATATTGGCTTCATAGGTGCCGTGCATTCCCAACATGCCCAGGAACTTGGGATCGCTCGCCGGATAGGCGCCCAAGCCCATCAAGGTGTTGGTGCAAGGGTAGCCCAGCAGGTCCACCAATTCGCGCAACTCGGCCGACGCATTGCCCAGAATCACGCCGCCGCCGGTGTAGATGTAGGGACGCTGGGCCGCCATCAGAAGCTGCACCGCCTTGCGGATCTGGCCCGCATGGCCTTTACGCGCGGGGTTGTAGGAGCGCATTTCGATGTGCGTTGGATAGTTGAACGCAGTCGTGGCTTGCGACACATCCTTCGGGATATCCACCACCACCGGGCCGGGTCGACCGGTGCGCGCGATGTGAAATGCCTTCTTCAGGGTCGCAGCCAGGTCGTTCACGTCCTTCACCAGGAAATTGTGTTTGACGATGGGGCGCGTGATGCCCACGGTGTCGCATTCCTGGAAAGCGTCCAGCCCTATCGCAGGCGTAGGCACTTGACCCGTGATGATGACCATCGGTATCGAGTCCATGTACGCGGTGGCGATACCTGTGACGGCATTCGTCACGCCCGGCCCCGAGGTGACCAGCGCCACACCTACGTCGCCGGTGGCGCGCGCATAGCCGTCGGCAGCATGCACCGCAGCCTGTTCGTGGCGCACCAGCACATGCTGGATGCTGTCTTGCTTGAACAGCGCGTCGTAGATGTAAAGCACAGCGCCGCCGGGATAGCCCCAAAGGTACTTGACACCTTCGGCCTGCAGGCAGCGAACGAGGATTTCAGAGCCGTTGGGCTCTGTTGATTGAGTAGTTTGCGGCAGTGCCATTGAGGCACGTTTGACGTCCGCGGCAGACATATCCATTTCGAACCTTTGTGAATTTCTCTAACGAAAAACCATCGGTGCTCCTTCTCGCACCCTTATGGGGTGGACTCGGAACCTGCGCGGTCAAAAACGAGAAGCCCGGGTTGGGCGGCCAGCTTGAGACCCAAATGTTGTGCAACGCAGCATTATTACATCAGATCAGGCCGTCTTCTACGATCTTGCTTGTCAACCGGTGGGCTGACTACCGTTGAGCACGCCATTGCTGGCGCGATCTCTATCGATGTCCTGTTGTGCTTGACATCCATCAACCCGCTCGCGCCTCAATGTCCGATGATGAAGTACTTTCCCGATATGGAAGATTCTGCATGAAACTCGCCAACGTCCTCGCTGCCTTCACTCTCGCCGCTTCCAGTTTCACGGTTCAAGCGACCCCCCCTCAACAGACCCCTGCAGTCCAAGGGGAAGTCCTTGAAGTCAAGGACGTGGATCTTTACACCTACCTGCGCATCAAGACCAAGGACGGAGAAATTTGGGCCGCCGTGTCCAAAGCACCCATCAAAAAAGGCGCCCAGGTCAGCATCGAAAATTCAACGGTGATGGAGAACTTCGAAAGCAAGACCCTCAAGAAGAAATTCGACAAGATTGTGTTCGGCTCGCTCGCCAATCCGAACGCCAAATCCCCGCTACCGATGGCTACCCCCCACGGCGATGCAGCTGTCGCCGGCGCACCTGTGAGCAAGGTCGACAAGGCCACCGGCCCGAATGCCAAGACCGTTGCCGAAGTGGTGGCCGGCGGGGCGGCCCTCAAGGACAAACCCGTGCTCTTGCGCGGCCAAGTCGTGAAAGTCAATTTGGGCATTCTGGGCAAGAACTGGCTGCACCTGCAGGATGGCTCCGGGTCGGCGGCGAAAGGCACGAACGACATTCTGGTGACCACCAAGGACAAGGCGGTGGTCGGCGCCATCGTGACCGCCAAAGGCACGGTACGTACCGATGTGAACCTCGGTGCCGGCTACTCGTACGCGGTCCTCATCGACGACGCCGCGCTGCAAAAGTAGGCGCCGCCAGCGATTCGTGTTTTGAGCGCTCACTGCGCATGCCGCCCATGAGGGCGGTTCTTGAATCGGCTCGGCAATCTCGTCAGCACCGATGCCATCGTCGGCATCTTGGTGCGAGGCCGGGATGAGCCGCAGGACATTGTCCTGTCAAGGTATCGGGCGGAGCTTGGCCGGCGCGCCATGCTCCCCATCACTCTCGGTGAGATAATCGCGCTCGATTTGCCTTTTCACGGACACCCTCGCCTCCCTTGGCCACCGACAAAGAACTCAGCGACTTCCTCAAGAGCGTCGAGAAGCGCGCCTTCAAACGTACGGCATATCTCGTTCGTGATGAGGATGCAGCGCTCGACATCGTGCAGGACGCCATGATCCGCTTGGCCGAGAACTATCTGGAGCGGCCTGCGGCGGAACTGCCTCCGTTGTTCCAGCGCATCCTCTCCAACGCGTCGATGGACTGGTTCCGACGTCAGAAGGTCCGCAGCGCGGTCATGCAGAACATGTCCGACTTTGAGCCTCTGGCCGGCGACGCCGATTTCGACATACTTGAACTCTTGGAGTCCCGGGACCAGACTTCGGGTGCCGGGAGTCCGGCAGATGAGGTTTCGAGGGCGCAGACCTTGCTCGCCATCGAGGGCGAAGTGGCGCAATTGCCGACGCGTCAACGAGAAGCCTTCCTGCTGCGTTATTGGGAAGAGTTCGACGTCGCAGAGACGGCCAGCGCAATGGGCTGCTCTGAAGGAAGTGTCAAAACGCATTGTTCACGCGCAGTACACGCCTTGGCGAAAGCACTCAGGGCAAAGGGAATCACACTATGAAACAAGTCAATCTCCGCTCGCTTGGTTCAATTTCGCAGAACGACCTGAGCATGGGCGCATTGCAGAATCGCTTTGGCGCACGTATGGGCGAATGCCTTACTGAGCGCTCAGAGCAATTGCCGCATGATGTTCGTGAGCGTCTGCGCTTTTCACGTGAGGCCGCGCTGAAACATGCCGCTGAGGTGCGCCGCGCGCAAGCACGCCCAGTCCACGGCTTGGGCCTGAACTGGGTGGGCATGGGACAGAGTGCCGCCCTGTCGGGCGGACCTGAACAGTCTCCCTGGTGGCTCAAGTTCGTGTCTTTTGTGCCTTTGTTGGGATTGGTGCTTGGTTTGGTGTTGATTCAGCAAGGGCAACTCTACGAGCAAATCTTGGCGGCCGCGGATGTTGACACCGCCTTGCTGGCTGACAATTTGCCGCCTGCAGCCTATAGCGACCCCGGTTTTTCGGAGTATCTGTCGAGCCAAAACGAGTAAGCGGAACGGGGCATGACGCGAGTGACCAGTTATCTTGTTAGATACTCACCACTGAGTTCAGGTCGATCAGGCCTCTACTGGTGCGGCTTGACGCTGTTGACCTTGTTGCACGGGTCGGTCCTGGCCCAGGATTTGGCAGTGCCAGCCACCGCTGCATCTCGACCGTCAGTCACCGCGGGCCTCTTGCCGCTTGCCACTCCCGTCGCCAAGGCAAGCGGCGCTTTGAGCGCCGCTTCCGCACCAAAGCAAGCCAAGCCAGCCGCCGCGAGCCTCTATCGTTGGAAAAGTCTGAGCGCTGCGCAGCGGCAGGCGCTCGCTCCCCTGGAAAAGGAGTGGAGCCACCTGGACCAGCAGCGACGACTCAAATGGCTGGAAATCGCCTCGCGCTTTTCATCCTTACCGACCGACGAACAAGCGCGTATGCAGGAGCGCATGAGCAGTTGGGCCAAGCTCTCGCCGGTCGAACGCAGTCGAGCCCGTCTCATCTTTCAGCAAGCCCAGCAGATCACGCCCGAATCACGCCAAGCCAAGTGGGAGGCCTACCAGGCGCTGGCTCCCGAGCAACGTCAGGAACTCGCTGACAAGGCAGCCGAAAGAACCCTAGCGACGAATGCGCCCATTGGCGCATTGCAAGCCAAGCATGAAAAACGCCTTGCCGCGGCGACCAAACCGGCACTGGCCGATCAAGCGAAATCCAATCTGGTGCCTGAACGCGCCAACGCGCCTCTGCCGAAGTCGGTAACGCCGACTTTGATCCAGAAAAAACCCGGGGCCACGACCATGCTGATCAACCAGACAGCCACGCCCCCGGCACACCAACAAAGCGGAACGACGAAAATCGTGGCCGCGCCCGACCTGGTGGACGCGCTCACCTTGCTGCCCAAGCGAGTCGCCGCCTCGGCAAACGCTCCTGAACCGGCTGTCGCAACACCTGCACGCCAATGACATCCGGCGCTTCGAGCCCAGACACCGCAGTGCCGGGGATGGCGCGGCGCCTGGCCAGCATGATGTACGAAGGTGTGGTCCTGTTCGGCGTCGTCTTCGTGGCCGCCTACTTGTATTCCAGTCTGACCCAGCAACGCCATGCGCTCACCGGCATGCACGGATTGCAGGCATTCCTGTTCCTGGTCTTGGGCATCTATTTCATATGGTTCTGGACCCACGGCGGCCAGACGGTGGCAATGAAAGCCTGGCATTTGCGCTTGGTCGATCAACACGGTCACGCATTGACACAAGGCCGAGCCCTCGCCCGCTACGTGTTGAGCTGGCTCTGGTTCGCGCCGGGATTGTCCTGCGTTGTCGGCTTCAAACTGACGGGGGCCGGGCCGATCTTCGGGGCCATCGTGGTTGGCATATTGGGCTATGCCATGCTGGGCTGGCTGCTGCCCGATCGCCAGTTCTTGCACGATTGGCTGTGCCGTACCAAGCTCATCAGGCAAGACCTGGCCCCACAATCTGCGACGCTTTGAGCGACGCGATTACTTGGTAGATCCTGCAAGCTCGGTGTCGGGTTCGGTCTCGTCGCGTATTGCGGCACCTGCCTCGCCAGACATGCGCAAGGCAAATGCGGCCAGAGGCGGCCCTACCGTTTCAAACAAGGCCACCGCCGCCAGCACCACCGCCGCGACCTGCGAACCCAATACCGGCAACAGCCCGCTGATGGTCTGAACCAGACCAATCGCAAGACCAGCCATCGGAACCAACAGAAATCCGGTCGCCAGCGAGCGACGATGCGAATCACCGAATGCCACGCCGCAGCCGTAGACCGCCATCAATTTGGCCGCAGTTCGCGCCACCACATAGGCAATCGCCAAAGGCGCGTATTGAACGACTTCACTCAGATGAAGATTCGCCCCTGCGAACACGAACAAGATGATGAAGAACAAGTCGGCGCCACCGCCGAACTCGACCCGCGTCAGGCGTGACCGTCCCTGCAGCCAGCGACAAGCAATGCCCAGGCTCAAGGCGGCGAACAGGCTCGAAACTTTCAAAGCCACAGCGAGACCCAATGTCAACATGACCGCACCGACCACCAAGGCAAAGCGAAAATGCAACTCGTCTTTGCGGGTCAGACTAGCGATGCGTGTCACCAGCCAAGCCACCGCCACGCTGACCACGACCGCACCCAGCATCTGGTAGGCCGGCAGCAGCAGCGCGGTACTGATACCCACCTGCGCGTCGAGCAAAGCGAAGGGCAGCGCGAGCGAAAACAGCAAGAAGGCCAGCACATTGTTCATGGCCACCAGTGCCTCGGCGGTATCCACCGTCGGGCCCTCGGCATGAAGCTCGGCAACCACGTGGATGAGCACCGCTGGCGAAGACGACACGGCGATCGCTGCCGCCAGCACGGCCACGACCGGCAGTGCGTCCAGCCACAGCATCAGGCCCAAGATCACGGCGAAGGTGAGCCCGCTCTCGGCCAGGCTGGTCACAAGCAAGGCGCGATTGCGCAATGCAAGCCAGGGATGCAAGGTGGCGCCCAGTTTGAAAAG
>Ga0315270_10000188_pt1 | contig 35715 bp, 33 predicted proteins | sample C1_bottom_MG_FD_204932 | JGI IMG/M metagenome (GOLD analysis project Ga0315270, IMG submission 204932) | Sediment microbial communities from Yellowstone Lake, YNP, Wyoming, USA - C1_bottom | ecosystem: Environmental > Aquatic > Freshwater > Lake > Sediment | place: USA: Wyoming | collected... | reverse complement strand
CGGGTTGCCAAGCGCTGGCCGATCTAATGGGTTTTGAAGGCGAGTTGGGTGAAAGCGGTGAGAGCGAACTGTTGCTGGATGTGGCGAACGTGCTGTCCGGTGCTTGCCTCGGCGGCATGATGGAGCAAATTCGCAATTTCACCGAGACTAACGGCCCGGCCGAACTTAGTTTTTCCATGCCCTCGGTGATGGCGCGTCAAGTCATGGCGGAGCAATTGATCGATCCGAAAAGAGTCCAGTGGAGCCACGCCTTATTGCTGGAAGTAAATTTCACCATCAAGAACCGCGACTTTATCGCGCACCTCACGCTGCTCATGCCGGAGCAAGGGATTGAAAAAATTCGTAGCATCATCGACGAATTCATCGCGGCCTTTTAAGAGTATTCCTACGCAATGAGCGATGAGGCTTTCTCCTTCAATCTGGCCGAAACCGTCGTCAAATGGGTCGATGTCGGCATTTTTGTCCTGAATAAAAATTTCGAGGTGCAGCTCTGGAATAATTTCATGGCGCACCATAGCGGTCGGCTGCCAGAAGAGGTTGTCGGCAAGAATTTATTTGATGCCTTTCCGGAGTTGCCCAAGCCGTGGTTTACCAAGAAGATCAACACGGTATTCCTGCTCAACAATTTCGCGTTTGTTTCCTGGGAAAATCGCCCGTTTCTATTTCGCTTTGCGCACAATCGCCCGATTACCGGGGGTGCCGATCACATGTACCAAAACTGTATGCTGTTGCCACTCAAGGCCGAACAAGGCAAACCGGAAGCGGTATGTGTGATGGTGTTCGACGCCACCGATACAGCAATTGCGCAGAACCTATTGAAAGAAGCGTTGGAGGCAATTTCGGAAATCAGCAATCGCGATGGCCTGACGGGCATCTACAACCGACGCTATCTGGAGACGCGCTTGGGCGGTGAGTTTGACCGTACCCGACGTTATGGCGGCACTTTTTCTGTGGTGTTGTTTGACCTCGATTTTTTCAAAAAAGTGAATGACACTTATGGTCACCTCGCGGGCGATCAAGTGCTGATCGAAATCGCGGCGCGGGTAAAGGAAAAATTGCGTTCCTCGGATGTGATTGGGCGTTATGGCGGCGAAGAGTTTATGTTGATCCTGCCGGAAACCGATCTCGACGGCGCGCTTGTATTCGCGGATCGTGTGCGGGAGGCGATCGAATTGGACCCGGTGATCTTTGACAATATTTCTATCCCCGTCACCGTGAGCATGGGCGTTACCGAATATCAGGCCGAGTTAAGCGCGCATACCCAGTTGATCCATCAATCGGATTTGGCGCTGTATGCTTCTAAGGCGGCCGGGCGCAATCGCGTGACTCGCTATGAACCGGCGCTAGAGAAGTTGGCGGCGGACAAGCACTAGATCGGACACACCATCTCGCCCAGTTTGGCGGTGAGCTTTAAATTCTCGCGATAATCCACCGGGCAATCGATGATGGTCACCGTGTCATGTGCCAACGCAAGGCGTAGGGCGGGCAACAAATCCTCGGTACGCGTGATGCGGTAACCTGTTGCGCCGAAGGCCTGGGCGTATTGCACAAAATCCGGGTTGCTAAATTTCACGTTGGACGTGCGACCAAAATAATTTTGTTGTTTCCACTCGATTAGGCCGTAGCTAGCATCGTTCCAGATCAAAATCACGAACGGCGTTTGCATGCGCATCGCTGTTTCAATTTCTTGCGAGTTCATCAGGAATCCCGCATCGCCAGTAACCGCCACTACCTTGCGCTGCGGGAAATTCAGCTTGGCCGCCAGCGCGCCCGGCACGGCGATGCCCATGCTGGCAAAGCCGTTGGAAATAATGCAGGTGTTGGGCTTTTCACACTCGAACATGCGCGCCATCCACATTTTGTGCGCGCCTACGTCGCAGATCACGATATCCTCTGCGGCCAAGGCGCGACGCAGGTCGGCAATGATGCGTTGTGGCTTGACCGGATATTCGCCGTCGTCATCCAGTGTGTGTAACTCTTTATGGATCTGGCTGCGCAGGCGCTCATAAACATTGTTGCTATGGCGCCGTGCGCGTGCGGCCAATGCAGCCAGTGTGATGCTGAAATCGCCCAGCGCACCTTCCGTGATGTTGTAGTTGGCATCGACCTCTGCGGGCAGCGTGTCGATGTAAACAATCTTGCGGTCGGCGGTTTGGTGCCACAGCTTGGGCGGGTACTCCACGATATCGTAGCCGATGCAAATCACCACATCCGCGCGGTCGAAACCGCAGGAAACGTAATCGTGCGCCTGCAATCCAACCGTTCCCAAGCTAAGCGGGTGCGAAGAGGGCATTGCGCCCTTGGCCATGAAGGTAGTGGCGACGGGGATGTTGAGTTGTTCCGCAAAATGGATCAGGGCGGCGCAGGCATTGGCGCGCACCAGGCCATTCCCTGCCAAGATCAGAGGGAACTCGGCCGCGTTAAGAACTTGGATAATCGCGTCGAGACGTACCTCGGAAGGATAAGGCGTCGTCACTAGGCGTGGCGTGATCGGCTGAATATCCAGGCCATCGATGCGTGCGATATTCTCTGGGAAATCGATGAAGGCTGCGCCCGGTTTCGCACCCTGCGCCACCTTGAACGCCTTGCGCACCACTTCGGGAATGATCTCCGGGTTGAGAATTTGTGTGGCGTAACGCGTGATGGGATGGAATAGATGAACCAGGTCCAGGACTTGATGCGACTCCTTGTGCAGGCGGTTGGTCGCGGCCTGGCCGGCGATGGCAACTAGCGGCGCATGATCCATATTGGCATCGGCCACACCAGTTACCAAATTAGTCGCGCCGGGCCCGAGCGTGGCTAGGCACACCCCGGCCTTGCCGGTGAGCCGGCCCTGTACATCGGCCATGAAGGCCGCGCCCTGTTCGTGGCGCGTGGTGACGAAGGTGATGGAGGAATCGAGTAAAGCATCCATCACATCTAAATTCTCTTCACCCGGGATGCCGTAAATAAATTCGACTCCCTCGGCTTCGAGGCATTTCACAAACAGATCGGCAGCGCGCAAGATGATCTCCCGTTTCCAACGAGTAATGCAATGATGTCATCATGCTTATCGGCAAGCGAAGTCGCAAGCTGAATTGAGATTTATTAGGCGACGTGATGATCATTACGGCTGATGTTTGTTTGGTTGTGCGTCAAGTGCATTTTCTGGCAAACGCTTTCCAGTCATACCCCAATCCAAGCGACGCGTGAGGTACATGGTCAGTGCGAGGATACCAAAGACGAGCCAAGAGCCCAGTAGTAGGGCGTAGTCCTCTGAGGCCAAGAGTTGATACAGGCCGAGATACAGCAAGCTATAAATTATTCCCAGCGTAGCCGAGTTTTTCCAACTACCGAGCAAGGTGCGACCATAAGCAGCGATCATCAGTACACATGCAGCCGCGGCGATTTCATAGGCAAGGCGGAAGGCGAGGTGTTCAGACAACGCCAACAATAATAGAAAAAATAGCACCACCGCGAATCCTACCAACAAGTATTGCAGTGGATGCACGGTGCGTGACTTGAGCACCTCAAACAAGAAAAAACTGCCCAAAGTCAGAAGTACAAATAGAAAACCATAGCGCACGGCGCGGTCGGTTTGGGTGTAGGCATTGACAGGGTCGATTAGCGCAACGCCCAATGTGGTGGATAACCACGGTGCTTGTCCCTCGGCCATCGTGCGTGATTTGACGTCCAGCATGCGCTCACCGCCGGTAGCAAAATCGTTGATGCGCCAGAGCGCATGAAAGCCTTGTTGACTCACGTCGCGTTTCTCCGGCAGAAAATTGCCGCTGAAACTCGGATGGCGCCAGGTCGATTTCAACTTGAACTCATTGTTTTCCCCGATGGGCACTAAATCCAAGCGCGTGCTGCCGGCAAGCTCAATAGTCGCCTCCAGTGCCAGATCTTGTTTTAAGGCATTAGGTGCAATCTCCACATGAAAACCCTGGTTGAAATAGGTGTCGGGCACCCCGGGTAGCGCGGGTAATGTCCGGTTGCTGTTATCCCTGACTTGTATGGCTTTCAGGCCGCGTGGATCGCTGACGCCCAGCACGAGGTAAGCTTGGTTGATGACTTGGTTTGGCTTGAGCTGAAATTTGTCCGCCGAGAAGCTGGCGCGTAATTGCAAATTGGCTAGATAAACGTGGGCCTTATAGATGCCGCGATAGCGTTCGTTTACATTTAAATCGCCGCTTGCCTGTAACGTAGATGGTCGCACGGTGAACGTGCAATCTTGGGTGGATTGGTTTTTATGTTTTACGCCCTTAATGTCGGTTTCGATGTTCGTTACGGTTTCGCTACATTTAACCAGCATCAATGGCCCGACCAATTGTTGCTCTCGTGCATATTGATCGGCGATGGCACGCACCGCACCATCGCGCGTAACCGAACGCTCATTCACTTTCCACTCTATGTTTGATAGCGCGAGCGCCAAGATCATGGCCAATAACCCCAAGCTCAGCAGTTTGAGAAAAAGTTGCTTATTCATAACGCACCTCAGCAATAAATTTAGAGAGGTTAGTTTTGCGTCAGGCTGTGGTTTTCTAGGGTGCTCGAGCGGGAAATCCAGCGATGCATTGAGACAATTTACGGGCGCACCTGGATTAAAGGGCAAAAAAAAGCCCCGATTTGCATCGGGGCTTAAGCGCAAGTTGAACAGAAACAAGCATCACACTAGCGGCACCAGTTTACCATAAAGACTGCCGCTGTATAGTACTTTATAACTAATTTTATGTAGCAAAGCTTACTGATTTTTGTTTAGGGGTTTGGGCGAGCCTTGTTTTAGCGCCAGGGTTGCAACTTGCACCCGATTCGCTAAGCCCAGCTTATCCAAAATGCTACGCAGATGATTTCTAACGGTATTTTCAGAAAGGCTCAGGGTGTCGCCGATGGCTCGATTGGTCAGACCGCGGGCTACATAGCCGACAATTTCCAATTCGCGCTGCGATAACTTGTCAAAAGCACCATTCATCAGTTCGCCGCGCGCCATTTTTTGCATGATGTGCGAGGGCAGCATGCTGTTGCCTAGATGTACTGAATGAATCGCCTGGATGATCTGCTCAGGCTCGCTCGATTTCAGGATATAGCCATCTACGCCGCGCTCGATGGCGTCGCGGATTTCATGGTCTTCGTCGGCGATGGTGAGCATAACAACCTTGATGGCGTGCGCTTTGAAATCCGGCACTAGATCCAGGCCATCGGCACCCTGTAGGCCACGATCGAGCAAGGCTACGTCGGCTTTGCCGCCGGCCTTGAGCCAAGCGCGCGCACTTTGAATGTCGGCGAACTGGCCGGCGATGCTAACCTCAGCCGAATGCTGGAGTAAATTCTCAAGGCCCCTGCGGAACAAGGGATGGTCATCGACTAGTACGACATTGATCGTCAATTGAGTGCTCTATCCTGTAATGCGCAAAGATTAGCGCTTTTTGTTTTGTTGGGCCAGCGTAATCAATTGATTTAGCGCGGAAATAAGGCCCTCATGCGAACCGGTTTGTGACACTGAAGTTTGATACTTGCCATCAACCACCAAGGCCGGCACGCCTTTGGCGCCAGAGGCGTTGCTGATCTGCTGTGACTTGGCGATGCGGCTGCTCACTTCCGGCGAGTCCAGCGCCTGCTCGAATTGCTTTCGGTTGACACCCAGTTTCTGCACCAGTTTTAACAAGACTTCGCGCTCGTTCAGGTTCTGGCCGGAAAGATGAATCGCGTTGAAAAAGTCGTAGTGCAATTTTTCGGTCAGCCCCAGGATCTCAGCAGCGTAGTAAGCGCGGGCCAAAGGAATCCAATGCGGGGTTTGGGAGAAGATCGCTGGGATGCGGCGGAGGTAAACGTTCTTCGGTAAAGTTTTGACCCAGGCCGCCAAGTCTGGCTCCAGCGCAAAGCAATGGGGGCAGCCGTACCAAAATAGCTCCATGATCTCAATGCGTTTTGGGTCGATGGTGTCGAGCGGAGGAGAGATGATGGCGTATTCCTGCCCAGCAGTCAGCGCCTGTGCGGTGCTGGAAATTAAGGGTAATGCTGCGGCGGAAATCAGAAATTGACGGCGACTAAGCATGAGAGTCCTCAGTGGTTATTGTTTGGGGGCGTTTTCGAGCACCTTGATCAGGCTCGGTTGAATACCATTCTGTGACAACATGGCGCGCGCCTTGTTCATTTCTTCGATATCGCTGAATGGGCCGACGCGGACGCGGTGCCACACGCCCTTGTCCGGCACGCTGGCGCTTTGGATCAGCGCTTCTACGCCGATCAAGGCTAGCTTGGCCTTGAGGTTGTTGGCATCAACCTCGTTTTGGAACGAGCCGGCCTGAAGAAAGTATTGGTCTTTCTTGTCTTGGGGGGACTGTTTGATGTCTTGATCCGTCACTGGCTGCTCGGTGCCAGGCAGGATGTCGTAATAGGTGAAGCGGTTTTTTTGCGTCTCTGGCTTGGCATCAGCCTTTGCTGCAGGGGTACCGGCACCGGGTTTTGTTGCCGAGCCGGGCGTTGGGGTTTGCGCTGGCGCGGGTTTACGGAATGGGCTGGGCGCGGCATTGATATACAAGGCCACGGCCAAGGCAATCGCTAGGCCGAGTAAGATGCCAATCACAATGCCGGTGATCATCGGGTTGCCGGACTTGCTGCCGGGGGATTTTTTTTTGTAGTCGCGGTTTATCGCCATCAAATTTTCACCATCACATTTTTTCTGGTGCGCTTACGCCCAGCAAAGCCAGTCCATTCTGGGTGACTTGGCGGGTTGCGGAAATCAAGGCCAAGCGCGCAAAGCGCATGGACTCGTCGTCTACTAAGACCTGCTCGGCATTATAGTAGCTGTGGAAATCGGAAGCCAAATCCTTCAAATAGTAAGCCAGCAGATGCGGTGCAAGTTCGCGTGCAGCATGACTGATGGTTTCCTGGTAATCATCCAGGCGCTTGAGCAAGCTTAGCTCAATCGGCAATGCCAGTTTGGACAGATCTGCGATCTTGCCCAACGTGCTCGCGTCGCCACCCCACTTGGCGAACACCGAACAGCAGCGCGCGTGTGCATACTGGATGTAGTACACGGGATTCTCGTTGCTTTGCGATTTGGCCAACTCCAGGTCGAAATCCAAGTGTTGATCCGACTTGCGCAGCACATAAAAGAAGCGCGTGGCATCGTTGCCCACTTCGTGGCGCAACTCGCGTAACGTGACAAATTCGCCGGAGCGGGTGGACATCGGCACCTTCTCCTCGCCGCGATACAGCACGGCGAATTGTACTAGGGCAATGGTCAGCTTGTTTGCATCCAGGCCCAGAGCCGTGAGCGCGCCTTTGACGCGGGCGATATAGCCGTGATGGTCTGCGCCCCAGATGTTGATCACCTGCTCGAAGCCGCGCTCGAATTTGTTCAAGTGATAGGCGATGTCGGAGGCGAAGTAGGTATAGAGCCCGTTGTCGCGCTGTACCACGCGATCCTTCTCATCACCGAAGTTGGTGGAGCGGAACCACAGTGCGCCGTTTTGTTCGTACACATGGCCGTTCTTTTGTAGCGTCTTCACGGCACGCTCAACCAAGCCACTGTCGAACAGCGATTTCTCTGAGAACCAGTGGTCGAACACCACGCCGAATTCGGTCAGGTCATTGCGGCAATCGCCCAATTGCTCGGTCAGCGCAACGTTATGCACATAAGCGTAGTCCTCGCCTAGCAGCTTCTTCGCGTTGGCGATGAGCTGATCTAGATGCGCTTCCTTGTCCTCTTCCACCGTGGGCGCGCCGTCGAGCACATGCCAAGGCTCGTGGATGTAACGGTCGCTGTGCTGATCTTGAATGATCTTGGCCATATCGCGCACATAGTCGCCCTGATAGGCGTTTGGCGGGAACGGCACGTTAATGCCGTTCAGCTCCAGATAGCGCAACCAGGTGGACAGCGCCAGGATGTCCATCTGCCGCCCGGCGTCGTTGACGTAATATTCGCGCGCCACTTTGTGGCCAGCCGCGCTCAACAGATTCGACAGCGAGGCACCAAACGCCGCGCCACGGCCATGCCCTACATGCAGTGGTCCGGTTGGGTTGGCTGAAACGAATTCCACCTGCACCAACTTGCCATTCGACGGCAGTCGGCCAAAGTTTTGCCCGGCTTGTAAAATCTCCGCAACCACGCGTTGTTTGGACGCATTGTTCAGAAAGAAATTGATAAAGCCCGCGCCGGCGATCTCGGTCTTCTCCACCCAAGGCGAAGATGGCAAGGCGTCCACAATATCCTTCGCCAAATCGCGCGGATTGCGTTTGAGCTGTTTTGCCAAGGGCAAGGCAATGCTGCAAGCGTAATCGCCGTGCGACTCTTGTTTGGTGCGGGTCAGTTCGATGACGGGAAGAGCGGCGCCGGGTAGTGCGACGCCAAGGGCATCGCTTAGTAGTTGGCTAAGGTGGATTTTAAGATCGGACATGATTCAAGGCTGACAGGAAAGCGTCATTATAAGCCCTGAAACCGAGCTTGGCACGGTACATCACGTACTTTGCCGGATGCGCTGAAGTCCCAGTAAGGCAATCTCCCGTTCCGAGAAACCGGCCGCCCGACGCGCTTCGACATGAAACGGTGGGCCGAAGCTAGGCGCATCGTATTGCGTCAGCAGTTGTTGAAAATGTTCTACTGGATCCAAGCCGCGCAACGCACAAAGATAGCCATACCAGCGGTTGCCGATGATGACGTGACCAATCTCGTCGCGTTCGATGATCTCCAAGATGCGCGCTGCGGCGACGTCGCCAGTTGAAGTCAATTTGTGGCGTAGACCCGGTGTCACATCCAGGCCGCGCGCCTCCAGCAAACGTGGCACCAGAGCCATGCGCACTAGCGGATCATGCGCAGTACGCAGCGCCATGTCCCACAGCCCACTGTGAGCGGCGAAATCGCCATAGTCGTAACCCAAGGTGCGCAAGTGATCGCGCAAGAGTTGAAAGTGATACGCCTCTTCGGCTGCCACTTGCAGCCAATCGCCGTAGAAATCGCGCGGCAGACCCCGAAAACGATAGGCCGCATCCAACGCGAGATTGATCGCATTGAATTCAATGTGCGTGATGGAATGCACCAGCGCGGCACGGCCTTCAGGCTTACTGAGCGCGCGCTTGGGCGCAGCTTGCGGCGCAACAAGCTCGGGCCGGGATGGCCTTCCGGCTGTGCCAATAGGCATAACAGCTCCATCTGTTAGGTGCGACAGTGCGTCATCGCGCCAATCCTGGGCCAGTTGCGCTGTTTGCGCGCACTTAGCATCCGGTTCGGTCTGCATGAGCGCGGCATGGATGCGGCGGAAAAAATCATTCTTGGGAGAAGACATGTCGCGGCAAGTGTAGCAGCCGTTGAGGGATCAAGATTAACAAACCCGTCCAGGGGATTTATTAAACTTCTGTATTGCAGGAACGAATCCTTGCCGTCGCTTGTTCATCAATATGACAAGGCGATGTGCGGCGATGGCTTGCTGTTAATACCGCTTCGCATTCTTCGTCGCGTATCCCTGCCCTTGCGCCCACCGATAACCCATACATAGGAGTTCGACGATGAACACTGCTTGTTTTAAACGCTTGCCCGCTATTTCCTTCGTCCTGCTAGCCCTTTCCGCTATGATGAATCCAGTCTACGCGGGCCGAGCGCATGACGTAGATCAAGATGATGACGATAAATCCGTGGCCATTACCGTATTCGCTCCCGGCAAGGGCGATGTGGCGGGCGTCGGTAGCCGCGCTTTCCTGGTAGATATGGCGTTGCAATTTGACGGCGATCTGGCTTCCACCGGCGCTACGGTCGAGCTGACCGGCCCCGGTGCCTTACAGAATGCAGGCCCTTTCCCTGGGACATTCAGCGTAGGCGCGAATAAGGATCACTTTCCTAGCCTAGTAGTGTTGCTCAGCTCTACCTTGGTCGGCGCCGGCCCAGGGCAGAATATTGCCAACCTGTTCAACATCAACGCAGTTACAAACCGTAGTGCCAGCAGCACAGAAATCTGGTCCACATGGATTGTCGGCAACGCCAATGCATTCGGCAAGGTTGGGGAAAATACGCCCTCACGTTTGTTCGTCGCCATGGTGGAAGGGCCCGCGCCGGATGTTGTCATCGACATGGATAAAAACGGCGTTATCAACAAGAAGGATTTACAGTTGATGGGATACAAAGTCATTTCCAACACGCCGAAGGTGGATTTCGTGGTGAATGGTTTCTAACAAGACGGAACCGCTCCGGCGCGGCAAAGTGCTGCTCCGAGCGGCGTTCTATTCCACCTGGGGTGACGAGTTACAGGCCGATAATTGTTGGGTTTTCAGGATGCTTTAAGCGTTTGCATTTAGCCAATTAATAACGCAATTGGTATACTTTCTGAAATTAAATGGGAGTATTGCCATGCATAAAAAAGCAGTTTCTCTATTTTTTGTCTCGGGCTTTATGCTGGCCATGGCTGCGTTTGCTGGAACACCTGCGATCACCGGCAAACCTGTTATCGACGCGCCACAGATTTTGGAATGGCCGCTGGATGGCGGCGCGGCGACGCCAAGCTTGCATAATGCAACATCGAATACGCTCTATGATTTGCATGGCAAAGTTGATAGCTGTGATTTGGTGCTTTCCACCGAGGGAAATTACCACATGGCGCTGAAGGAAATATGGCCATTATTTCTGAGTAAATTCAAGGATGACCCCCTACACAACGTACTGTATACCACCAGCCCGCCGGTAGTCGTTCCACAACTGGAAAAGGGTGTGATTCAATTTGACAACTTTGATATTCGCTGTCGCCCGAGCGTTGTTGTTGCAAACCAGCCGGTTATCGACAAACTCAAAGCGGCCGGGCTTATCGATGGCGTGGTGCGCCCGTTGTATCAGGATCGTGGTGTCGTAATTCTAGTGAAGAGCGGGAACCCGAAGAAAATCGGCAGTGTTTGGGATCTTGGCAAGCAGGGTGTTCGCATTGTGACGCCCAATCCTGAGCTGGAGCCCGGGGCTTATCAAAATTATCGCGATGCTATTTACGACATCGCTAAAGCTGATGTCAATGCACCGCAGGGCTGGACTGCTGAAAAGCTGATCGATACCATTTTTAATGGCACCAGTGGCGATCCATACAAATGGCTTGCCGGACCGCGTATTCATCATCGCGATGAGCCATGGTCGGTGGCGTATGGCCGGGCCGATGCAGCGCTCATCTTGCATCACCTTGGGCGATACACCCAGGAGTCATTCCCTGCACTATTTGATATTGTTCCTCTAGGCGGGACTTTGCATAGTCCACAACCTCTTGCCGGAACCAAAATTGCCACACGCTATGTTGCAGCTCTGAAGGGTGAGTGGACGCCCAAACAAAAAGCAGCGCGCGACGTATTGATTGATACGTTGATGTCGGAAGATTTCAGTGCGGCTTTGGAGAGTCATGGGTTACAACGCCCAGCGCCAGCGCATCCTCCCAAGGCGCCATGATAATTACGCAGAGTGTATCGCGTGGCTTATTTTGTCCGGATTTGACCTTATGAGCCCGCCTCGGTCGCCCTGCGCAATTGCAGTCCAAACTGCTGCAGCTCTCCAGCATTCAAGTCCGACACCAGCCAGAACTGCATCGCTCCGCCGGTCCAGCCGGTGACGTTATAGCCCTGAGCGCTGAATGATTTTGGCGGTGTGGGTGCGTGATCGTCACGCGGCCAGACAAAGACGTTGATGATGTGCTGCCGGTGATGGTAGATCAAGGCTGCAGCAGTGTGGTCGCCGATATAATCCAGTCGGCCACCGGCGAGCGGGAAGCCTTGTGTCGCAAAGTCATGTACTGGGGGCGAGAAATCCAGCTTGCCGGCGAACCATGGTTTGACGGTATGGTGGTCGGATGAAGCCACGTCGGCCAGATGCGTTGCCATCAGCGAGCGCACATGGCTGGCGACGACTTCTTGCGCCAAGCGCTCTTGGGCATTGACCGTAGTCAAAAAGTACACCGCGCTGACACTGGCGATGATGCCCATGGCGAAAGCTGCGCCCATATTTAACCATTGCCGCCAGCCCAGGGAGCTCGATTTGCGGGGTACTGCCACCTCGGCTTGCCGGATGGAAGAGACGATACGCGTGCGTAGCGCCGCTGGAGCTGCGTGGCGCTCTGCGTGCGCTTGCAGCAACGCGCTTAGTTCATTGTCTTCATGATGTTCCATGTTTAAAACTCCTTACCCGTCGGGCTGAGCGCGCTACGCAGCAAGGCGCGTGCGCGCGACAGTCGGGACATTACCGTGCCGACTGGAATGTTCGTTACTTGCGCGATCTCGTCGTAAGGCAATTGTTCCAGCTCACGCAAAATCAATACCTCGCGAAACAGCGGCGGCAGTGTAGCAATAGCTGCATTTACTTGCGCGCATTCCAGTTTGCGCTCCAGCAGGTGCTGCGGATTATTGCTCGCCGGTTCAATCGTCGGATCAAGCGCGCCGCTGTCGAGCTCTTCATCGAACTCAAGGTGGCCATGCGCTTTGTCGCCGAGCCAGGTATAGCAGGCATTGCGCACAATACCCAGTAGCCAAGGTCGTGCATCGCCGCCACGAAAGCTGTCGAAAAACCTGAATGCACGTAAGTAAGCTTCCTGTACCACGTCTTGGGCATTCTGTTCATCACGCAGCAACCAGCGCGCCAAATTGTAAGCGGCGTCCAAGTGCGGCAGCATTGCCGCCGCGAACCGTCGCGTCCTGTCCGTGCCATTCATCTCCTCCTGATGGCTCATTGCATACCTCGCTATACTGGATTTCCTTCGATTATATTCGCCAGATCTTTTTATTTGCTATGGAAATAAGAATATTGATGCCTACTAAGATAGCGCTACTACAGAATATTTTTTAGTTGGGGAATAAAAACTAGCATATTGGGGTATAACAGTTCGGGATCAAAAAAGTTCCGGCATAGGAATGATAAAGATCCTAGAAATCTTCAATTAACAAGCATGAGGACGAAGAAGATTTTGTAAATAACCAAAACTGGAGGATATAAAAATGAAGAAGGTAAAAATAGCTTTAGCTGTCCTAGTTTCCGCATTCGTATTGTTTTCAGAAGCAACGCTAGCTGACGGACCCAAAGATCCCGGGGTGCGCGGCGGCCCACCGGGAGCCGGCCAACCGCTCCCGAACATTCAAGTTAATGAGCTCGCCTTGTTTAAAGAAGGGCAATTTCGCGCCACCGAGTTTGAATCCACCTGTGAAGGCTGTTCTGATCTTATCCCAGGAACACCGAATGGGCAGGATCCGTTGCTGCAAACAATTACTAATTCGGCGGGGCTGGGCGCGCGCTTCAATGGCGATCAATGCACTATCTGTCACAGCCATCCCGCGCTCGGAGGGTCAGGCGGATTTCTGGTACCAAACCCGCAGGATCCCGTGGCACAACATCGCCCACCGGAAAATCCAATGTTTGATTTGATTCCCCACCGCAGAGGCCAAACGAATAGCGTTCCCTCCTTTATTCAACAGTATGGGCCGATTCGCGAAGCGCGCTTCATCCAGAAACCGGATGGGACACCCGATGGTGGCGTGCACCAACTCTTTACCGTCGTTGGCAGAACCGATGATCCCTCCATTGCGGGTTGCACTAAGGACGTGCTGCCACAACCGGACTTTGATACTCAGGTAAAGAACAAGAATATTATTTTCCGTATTCCTTTACAGCTGTTTGGCCTAGGGCTTATTGACTCGGTTCAGGATATCGAAATTCTCGCGCGTCACGATGCCACCGCAGGATACAGGAAGGAAAATGGCATCAAAGGTATCGCGAATACCAGCGGCAACGATGGAACCATTACACGTTTTGGCTGGAAGGCGCAGAACAAGTCGCTGACCCTGTTCTCAGGCGAAGCCTATAACGTCGAAATGGGCGTTACCAATGAGTTGTTCCCGCAGGCGGTGGAAGAGATGCCGGTGTGCAATGGACCAAGGAAACCGCACCCCAATGACGTCACCCGGACTGACACCGACGATCTGACAAACGATGGCTTCAACAATCCGCTGCACTTGTTGCCCGACTGGATGCAGTTCACCCTGTTCATGCGTTTCCTGGATGCGCCGCAACCGGTTGCTCTGACCGCTAGCGCACAACGGGGTCAAGCTCTGTTTGGTACTGGGCCGAATAACCTTGGTATTGGTTGCGCTGCCTGCCACACACCGCAAATGAAGACGCCGGCTATCATCAAGAGCGCAGCATTGACGGATCAACCCGTGAATCTGTTCTCAGATCTGCTGGTGCACAATATGGGCCACAAGTTGGCAGACAACATCACGCAGGGCGCAGCAAAAGGCGATATGTTCCGCACCACTCCGTTGTGGGGCGTAGGACAGCGCAAGTTTTTCATGCATGATGGACGAACCGACGACCTGCTGGTTGCGATTAGTGAGCACGCTTCTCCAGCTGGGTGCAATGACAAAGTCGGATGCCCGAAAGGTGGGTATCCGGCTTCGGAAGCGAATACAGTTGTCGAACGTTTCTTGTCCCTGGCCAAAAAAGATAAGCAAGCGATCCTAGACTTCCTGCGCTCGCTCTAAACGCAGTTTTTCTAAAGCAATCCCCCGGTGGAGAGTATCTGCCGGGGGATTTGTTTTTTGCGTTAAAGATATTTCAAGGGAATATTTTGCCGTTCCCACCGGTAATGCGTGTCACACCCCGAGAACAATAATTTAGCGCGGGTGCATCCATCCACTTCAAGGAGACAACATCATGATGAAACGACGAGATTTTTTACGGCTAGCTAGCTTTGGCGGCGGCGCAGTGTTTGCTTCCGGCCTCCCGGGGTTAACGTTTGCCGCGAGCGACATGGCGGCGCACGACGATTTTTATTTCGTGCAACTTTCGGATACGCATTGGGGCTACAAGGGCCCCGCAAACCCGGATGCAGCAAACACGTTGAAACATGCAGTAGCTGCGGTGAATGCACTGGAAATCCAGCCGGACTTCGTTGTTTTTACCGGCGACCTGACGCACACCACGGACGATGCAATGGAGCGCCGACGACGCATGGTCGAGTTTCGCGAGATCGTCAGCGCACTCAAGGTGCAGACGGTGCGGTTCATGCCAGGCGAGCACGACGCAGCGCTCGACAATGGCGCAGTGTTCAAGGAGCTGTTTGGCGACACGCATTACACCTTCGACCATAAGGGCGTGCATTTCATCGCTTTGGATAATGTCTCTGACACTGGCGCACGTATCGGCGATGCGCAATTGGAGTGGCTGAAAGACGACTTGTCAAAACAAAAGAAAAGCGCGCGCATTGTGGTGCTTACGCATCGCCCGCTGTTTGATTTGGCGCCGCAGTGGGACTGGGCAACGCGTGATGGCGCCAAGGCGATCGATCTGTTGATGCCTTATGCCAACGTAAGCGTCTTCTATGGCCACATACATCAGGAGAATCACCATCGCACCGGGCACATTGCCCATCATTCGGCTAAATCCCTGGTCTTCCCGCTGCCGGCGCCTGGCTCGCAGGAAAAGCGCATGCCTTTGCCTTGGGATCCGGCGTCGCCAAACAAAGGACTTGGCTTTCGTGAGGTTGAGGCCGAGGTAAACGATGCGCGCTATAAGATCACAGAATTTCCGTTAAACAAGGGCTGAGCATGAGAAGCGCACGCTGGGTTGTACTGGTGTTGGGATTGGGCGGCGTCCTTTTCGGAGCCGCAATGGGCATGGCAAAAGATGTGGGCAAGGAGCAAGTCGTGCAAATCATGGCGCAGCGCTTTAAGTTCACGCCCAATGAGATCGTGGTGAAAAAGGGACGACCGGTCGTGCTGGAAATTTCTTCATTGGATTTTGTGCACGGGTTTAACGTACCGGCGCTCAAATTGCGCGCCGATCTACCGCCTGGACAAATCACCCGCGTGCGCTTCACTCCGGAACGCGCCGGGGAATATCCCTTCGTGTGCGACAATTTTTGCGGCGAAGGGCATGAAGAAATGCATGGCCGTATCGTGGTCGTGGAATAAAGCGTTGCCGCATCGCGTCTTTACGATTGGTACGCTTGAATCGATTAACCCATCGGAGGGGAAGTGAAACAAACGCTAGTGGTATTCAGTGCCATGATCTTGTGTGGTCTTGCCGCGTGGCATAGCGTAATGGCAAACGCAGGGCTGCCTAAGGGTACGCAAGGCTTTGAGATACGTGATCCCCCGAATTATTTACTCAAGGAGCATCAGCGCTTGATGCGGGATTGCAACTGCACGATGATCCCGGGCGATCAGCGGAAGTAAGCATGCCAATAGATAGAGTTTGTCCGGGCATTTTAATTAGTGAGAGGAGTCAGGAAATGAACTATCGCAAAATGATGTGCTCCACGCTTGTCGTGGCGATGGCCGGTAGTCTTGCTGCGGCACCGTTGACCAGCTTTGCTACGCCAGGCAAGAAGGTCGGACATGCAGTGAAAGAGGCCAAGCAAAAAGTCGTTATTCAAGTCAGCGATGCCGACCCCAAAAAATGGGCGCTTGCGCTCAACAATGCGGCCAACGTGTTGGAGGACTTGGGTAAGAAAAATGTGGACATTGAGATCGTCGCTTATGGCCCTGGCTTGGGTATGCTAAAGCTGGAATCCGAAGTGGGGGAGCGCGTTAAGGCCGCCCTCGACGACGGCGTAAAAGTGGTGGCCTGCGAGAACACCATGCGTAAGCAGAAACTTACCCAAGGGGATATGCTGCCAAATCTGGGCTACGCCAAAGCTGGCGTGGTTGAGCTCATGTCGAAGCAGGCCGAGGGCTACGCGTATATTCGACCCTAATCAATCGACCCCCTCGCAGCGCAGGCAACCCCTGTTGCTGTCTGGGGCAGTAAAGGCGAAGCGGATGCGGCAAGTGTTACATGGTTTACTGATTGCGATCATGATGGTCGCTCCGGCGTGGGCTGACAATGTGAGTCGTGAGCAAGCAGAAGCGGCGCTGACGCGGCTGGATCGCGCCATTGCCGAAACGCCAACCATTGCAACACTGTATGTAGCTCGTGGTGATGCTAACTATCTGCTCAACGAGCACCAGCGCGCCGTGGCGGATTACAGCACCGCGCTGACCTTGGACGACAAACAGGATCAAGCCTATTTCGGGCGCGGCATGGCCTATGGGCGCATGGGCCTCGTCGATGAAGGGATTGCCGATCTCAGCGTTTATATTGTGCGTCACCCGCAAGATGCGGTGGCTTATACCAAGCGCGGCGTGCGCAATATTTGGCGCGGCCATTGGCAAGAAGCCGAACGCGATCTTACGCGCGCCGTAGAGCTGGATCCGCGCAATGCCGAAGCGCATGACGATCTGGGTGTGGTGCATGCACAAAAGAAAAATCTGCGCACTGCCGCCCAGCACTTTTCTGCCGCGATTAAACTCGATCCGAGTTACCAGAAGGCTTATCACAACTTGGCGATTTGTTTTTATATGGGCGGGCGCCACGATGCCGCGCTGGAAATCGTCGATGCGGGGCTGAGCCTGGATCCAGAAAACCGTAGCTCGCTCATGCTCAAGGCGGCGGTGCTACAGACGCTCGGGCGTACGGTGGAGGCACATAAAATTAGCGAGCAAGCTGAATTTTTGCCCGAGGATAATTGGTCGGAGCGCGCGGCTATTGGCATTCAAACCAAACAGGATAATTAACAATGCCGCGATATTTATTCTCGATCCTCGGATTGTTGTGCTTGGCCGCGCCGACATTTGGCGCATCTAGTCCAGCGGATTTTCATCGTGCAGTGTATGCCTTGTATGAACAGTTAAGCGCCCAGCATGAAATTCGCACAGAGGAAGAAACGGGTCGCTACGAAGGAGCGGCTGCCGCACGTTACCGCTATGTGGATACGCGGTATTACGATGTTGCTAATGGTCATTTGCTTGCGCGCGTCCGGCGTGACGCGGCTGACCCGGACTTAGTGCACATTGTCGAGGTCAATGTGTACGAGCAAGGTCACCTGGATCGCGATTTTGGTTCAATCAGCATGCCATGGGCACCTTTGCATCCGGTACGTACCTTCATCAATTTGCACAATTACACCGGTGGGCTGCACAGCTTTCGCCAGTATGATTTTTTTGGTCAGGTGGACAATGAGTTTTGCGAGGGCCATCTGGCTGGAAAGCCAGTGCGAATTGCGCTCGACAGTAGCGATATTAATGCAGAGAGTAGTGCGACGCCGCTGTACAAGGCGTGCTTTGATGGCCTGCGCAAGGACTGGACAAGCTACCTCGTACCGCATTGACGCTAATACCCAATCCCCTTAAGAAACGTATCGATAACATCTACCGCATCGTCGGCATACAGATCACGGAAAGTATGGTCGGCACCTTCGATCACTTTCATCTGTATCTGCCCGCCGTTGGACAGGGGCGCAATTTTTTTCTCAAGACCAATGACGACCTCGTCGTTGCCCGCGACCACGACAAACATGGGCTTGTGTAGCTTTGGAATCAGGCTTGGGGTGTCCAGGGTCGGCGATTGATTGTAATAGGAGACAAAGGCATCGGCCGTGGCCGAGGTGTTGGCGCAGGTTAACAAGCCAATATGTTCGAGCACCTTTTTGTCTTGGCCGGTCTTTTGCAGCTTCAGCGCCTGCGCAAGCAGCGGCGCTAACGGCTGCTGAAAGCGCCGCTGGTATTCGGCGTGATCAGTGTTCTCGCGAATCGCCGGCGCCAGCAAAACCACTGCTTGTACTAACTTTGGGCTTTTCTCTGCTACATAGAGCGCGGTCTGTGCGCCGCCGCGCGAATGTCCCAATAGGGCCACGCGTTTGGCGCCCTGCTCTTGCAGCCAGTTCACCCATGCGCCGATCTCTGCGGCGGCATCGGCGTTGTGGTGACGATGTGTCACCTGGCAGTCGTATAGCCCATGCCGCTTGTCGATGCCGAGGCTCAGATTGATGGCGAGCGTGCTGTAGCCCTTCTGATTAAGTTGGGTCTGGAGCACCGTGCCGATCTCAGTGTCGCGATGCGCAAGCCCGCCGTGTGTGATGAGGATCACGCCGTCAGTCAGTTTTTTGCCGGGCACGAGCGTAAGCTTGGCATTGAGCGTCAGCCCCTTATGCGGGAGCAGTATCTCTTCTGCGGTGGCGATAGTGCAGGCGAGAGCGATACAACAAGCGAGGAAGGTATGAATCATGTGCAGTCCTTTTCTAGTTGGATTTAAAGAAGGACGCAGGTGGACAGTTATTTATTCCAAGGCTTAATTTTCCTTAGGGCCGTACGTAAGCGTAGCCTTCGTTTTGCTTTTGCATGATCTCGACGATCCCGGCAGGCACAACATCCACCAGCCAGTTTAGATCTTTGCGCGTGGTGTTGGTCATGCGCATGGTGTTGCCGCATGCCAGCAGTTTCACGCCGTCCTTACGGGCTTCTTCCATTTCAGCATTGACTGATGAGTCATTGCGCAGCATTTTCAAACCGGGGCCATAGGCGACGATTTCGACTTCTATGGGCTGCTCACCGTAGGCCTTGCGTACATTGCGCGCATTGATGAGCGCCATTTCCCATTTTGCTGGATCGGCTTCACTGACTTGGATGACTACACCTTTAAGCGCGTGCGCTGTGTTGGTTCTGAGGCTGTGCGAGAACCATCCGGTGCCGATGCCTAGACCGATCAGTAGGCTGGCGGCCAGGGCTTGCCAAGCGCGCGATGGTTTAGCGTTGCGGTTTTCGTGCATTTGCGGCGGACGTTCGTAGGCATGGCGCAGTAGAGCTTTCGTTTGTTGAAATTCTGCAGCGCGGCGCTGCAAAGCGGGATCGCGATCGATAGCGCTTAGTACGCGCGCCTGATCCGCGATGCTCAACTGGCCATCGATGAAGGCATGCAACTCTTCGTCACTGATGGGTTGCATACTCATTGCCCGCTCCTGGTTTTGGTCGGAATGGCATGAATTGCGGCTGGCGATTCATGCAGCAGTTCGCGCAGGCTTGTACGTGCACGGCTCAGCCGGCTCATCACGGTGCCGATTGGAATGTCCAAGGCTTGTGCCGTTGCGTCATAGGACAGTTCTTCTAAATCGACTAGAGTCACCACTTGGCGCTGGCCCAGTGGCAATGCTGCGACGGCGCGGCGCACACGCTCTATCAGTGCGCTGTTGGCATGTTGTTGCTCTGGTGTGGGGCCTTCGGCGGGCAGTTCCATGAACTCTTCGATGTCAACCTGTGGGCGCTGTCGCCGAAAATAATCGCGCCAACAGTTGTTAAGGATGCGGAACAGCCATGCTTCCAGTAGCGCTGCGTCTTTTAGTTGATGCGCAGACTTCAAGCCCTTGATCATGGCTTCTTGCGCTAGATCATCGGCTAGGCTGGCATCGTGGCACCAAGCATAGGCTAATCGATACAGGCGTGGCCGAAGTTCAGCGATGCGGGTTTTTAAGGCGCGGTCAAGCAGCACGAAGGAGGAAAACATTTTAAGAATAGGCATTCACCGATTGGATCAATCAATAGACGCAGTAGGGTACGATTCTATTCCAGGAGCACGGCGCATGCTTAGGGATATATGCGAATCAGCGTCCTTGCAGGGGGATGAGTAAGGCGTGAGTGCCTGAGTTTGTTACCTAGTGCCGATGCTGCAAGGTGCTGGCGAAAATAATTTCCTGGGCGCGCCGCACGAAATCCTCGGCTTTTTTATCGTCGATGGCGAGTTTGATCAAACGTTTACAGGCATTCGTGGTTTCCACCAGCGCTTCCGGCGAGTCATCTGATTCGAGGAGCTTCTTGATAACCGGTGCAGCATGCGCCCCCAGCATATTTTTGACTAAGGAAACGATCTCGTTTTTTGGGTCGTGCATGAAGGTGTTTGTGTTCTGTCTGGCTTCTGCAAACGTATGTATAAAAGCCTGCGCAGCCAGTTGATCCAGGGCTGTTTGGATATTGGATAATCCAGCGCCTTTGCTAAAAATTTCCCCCACGGTCGATTTTCCATCAACCAGAATCAGCACGTAGCGTAGCGCATGATTGAGCTTGTGCTCGCGGGTGGCAATTTCGGTCTCACCCTTTGGCGTCTTGAGAAAAACCACGTGGGGATCGATCATGCTGCCAGTTCCTCGATGACGCGATAGATGAGGCGTAGCGTGATGGCAACATACACTGCGCCGAAGAGGAAGATCAACGACACTGCCATGCGCATTGTGACTTCAGAGAGCTGGCCGAGGAAGGGAATGGCGATGTAGCCAAGTGCAAAAAAGGCAATCATCCCGATCATTTGTTGCCATTTTTTACCAACGACCCCGCCGGGCACCTTGGCCTTTAGGTGGATTGCCGACCATAGACAAAAGAACATCACCAGTATTCCAAGTGCTGTGACAATCGTAGTAATTTCGTCGTGCATGATTTCTCCCCCTCGTTTTATTGTTACCTGAGACCGGCGGCAATAGTAGTTAAATGCTTACTTATAGTAGTAGTTTAATACCATTAAACAATTCGGGCAATGCTTTTGCTAGGTTTCTAAAGGGTCTACATCTAAAGCCCAGCGCACGTTGCGTGTTTTGTGCGCCTGTAGTGATTCCATCCAAATGCCTAGGAATTTTTGCAGACTACCGCGCGAACGCGCTTCGATCAGGAGCTGTGCGCGTTCGTTCCCGGCTAGACGTGCCATTAGCGCCGGCACCGGATCGTACACTTGAATATTGCTGGCCTCGGGGGCGAGTGCGGCGGCGCTGCGCAGAAAGCGCAGCGCGCTATCGAGCGTGGAGGCTTCGGCGCGCAGCATGGCTTGGAACGAGTAGGGCGGTAGTCCGGCTTGTTCGCGCTCAGAGAGTGCAGCTTGGGCGAATTGTGCGTAGTCGCCGTGTTGCAGTGCAGCGAATAAAGGGTGTTCGGGAAACGCGGTCTGCACCAGTACTTCACCGCTATCGGCGGCGCGTCCGGCGCGCCCGGCCACTTGCAATAATTGCGCGAACAAGTGTTCTGAGGCGCGGAAGTCGGCGCTGTAAAGGCCGCCGTCGGCATTGAGCACGCCAACCAGGGTGAGTTTGGGGAAGTCGTGGCCTTTGGCTAGCATTTGCGTGCCTACTAGGATATCGATCTCTTGCGCGTGGACTTTTTCCAGCATTTCAGACAGAGCATTTTTGCGGCGTGTACTGTCGCGATCCACGCGCAAGATGCGTGCTTCCGGAAAGAGTTTTTGCAGCGCGGCTTCCAGGCGTTGCGTACCTTGGCCAACGGGGGCCAGGTCGAGATTGCCGCAGCTCGGGCATTGACGCGGGATACGTTCTTCATGACCGCAGTGGTGGCAGCGTAGGCGCTGTTCCTTTAGGTGTACTACCAAGCGGCTGGTGCAACGCGGGCAACCGGAGAGCCATCCACATCCGCCGCACAATAATACGGGTGCAAATCCGCGGCGGTTAACAAACAACAGGCTTTGTTCGGCGCGTTGGATGCGTTGCTTAATAGCCGTTATGAGGGGTGCGCTAAAGCCTTCAAGTAATTTTTCGCGCCGGAGATCAAGGTAGCGAACTTTGGGTGGCGTGGCATCGCGTACAGCGCGGGATTTCAGCTCAAGCAGCCGATAGCGATCGTGTATGGCATTGTGGTAAGTCTCTAAAGACGGCGTGGCCGAGCCAAGAATGATCGGAATGTTTGCATCTTTTGCGCGAAAAACTGCAACGTCACGCGCCGAGTAGCGCATGCCATCTTGCTGTTTGAACGAGTTGTCGTGTTCTTCATCGACAATGATCAGTTGCAAATTAGCGCACGGCGTAAACACTGCCAGTCGGGTACCCAGCACGATTTGTGCTGAACCTTGCTGCGCGGTACCTTGAGCCATTAGCCAATGCTTGAGGCGTTCGCCGTCATTGAGGTTACTGTGCAGGCTGACGATGCTGGCATCAGGAAAACGCGCTTGGAAGCGCGCTTCTAGTTGCGGCGTGAGATTGATTTCTGGAACGAGTACTAGCGCTTGCCCACCGCGTGCCAGGGTTTGTGCGATAACTTGCAAATACACTTCGGTCTTGCCGCTGCCCGTGACGCCGAGCAGGAGAAAGGGCATAAAGCCCGGCGTGGCATTGAGTATGCTGTCAACGGCATTTTGTTGATCGGTATTAAGTTCAGGTGCATTTGCTTGACCTGGCAAACTGGTACATGAGCGTGTGGTACTGAGTGGTAGGGCCGATTCTTGTAGCCAACCAGATTCCTGCATAGCGCGCAATGCGTTGCCGGCACTCGGTGAAAGCTGCAGCAGTGTGCTGCGGGGTATGGCTAAATGTGTTTGTAGCGCTGCAAGTAATTTACGTTTGACAGCAGCGCGTTGCGGCAAGTCATCCAGACTTAACGCGCGCCCAATCTCCGTGAGCGCATAGCAAGGTTCAGCTAGGGCGCGCGTAGCTTTGGTGCGGCGTAGGCGCTGCGGCAAGATCATGGCCAGGACTTGGCCAAGGGGGTAATGGTAGTAGGCGCTACAAAAATTCGCCAAGGTGAGAATTTCATTGGGCAAGCGAGGTGCATCGTGAAGAATTTCCTTGATGGGTTTGATTTGATACTTTGAATCAGACGGATCAGCGATCGCGACGATAACACCCACCACCAATCTTCGGCCAAATGGCACCAGTGCGCGACGACCGATGTCATTCGCGCAAAGGTGCTCGGCGCTATAGTCAAAATAAGTATGCAGCGGCACATCAATGGCAACGCGGGCAATTTTCATGGGGTTTTCTGAGACAGGCCTCTAGAACGGCCTATTTTCAAGGGTTTCAAGCCTGTGGATAACCTTGTGCATATTAATACGTGATTAGCTACAAAACGTTACAAGTGTCAAGATAAGAAAGGGAGATAAAAACAGGTTTTTTCATTAGGCGTTAAAAAACAGTTAGATGCGGCTATGACTAAACAAGGTATATGTGGGTTTTATGGTTTTATTCATAAAATCAAGAATGTGCATAACTGGCCTGAGAAAGCAAGATTTGAGCAGCAATATTTTACCGGGTTAATGGGGATTAACGAGCGGAAAAAGAACGGGCGCTGAGGCTTGATGCCTCGGCGCCCGTCGAGTAGATTTTTATGTTCTTAAGTGGTGGCTTGGCCAGGTCGAAGAAGAGCGCCAATAAGTAGTACCGCAGCAGCAACTAAGGCAAGAATCATTGCGGCACGTAATAAAAACAGTGCCTGTGAGCCATCGGCTTGCCAACGTTTATCGAGGGTGATGGCACGATCATTGGCAAACTTGCCAATTTCATCTGCGCGGTGAATGGCTTGTACGGAAAGCACATTCATTTTATACAGGGCTTCGCGGGCGCGTTCCCAATCCTGACCGGCGGGGGCGTTTAGCGCTTTTTCCAAGTCCAGGCGATAGGTGTCGATGTCTTTATACAACTTGCGAATATCGGCGATGGCTTTGGCGTCACTGTCTGGCAGTGTGCTGAGCAAATTTAGCTCACGTTCAATGGCGGATTTTTGATCGCCGGATTTTTTGCATAAGCGGGGAAATCCAGGACTGTGGAATAGAACTCGTTAAGCGTTAATTCATAGCCAGCGGTCAACGCTTTTATGGATTGCGCAACTCGGTAAGATTGCAGTGATGCTTCGCGGGCGTTTTGCGCCCCAGCATCGGCGACCCGCATTTGGTCGCCGGCACTATAGGCCAAACCGGCAACGGTTAGAACAATTAGAGCCGCGATGAGGGCAATGCTTCGATTTCCGATTTTCATGAATCCTCCATTTTTATAATATTGTCTGCGAGTGGATACTGCCTACTGTCCCAGTGCAAGCGCGGGACGATAGATGAAGCCATTCTATGCAAACAAAATATAAAATGCCAGAGGAATCAAGCAGAAAGAGCCCGATCTGATTGTGGCAAACGCAGCTCAGGGATTGAAATTTAACGTGGTAAGACGGAGCTCCCCATCAAAAACTCATCGACGGATCGCGCGCACTGGCGACCTTCGCGGATAGCCCAAACCACCAGCGATTGACCGCGGCGCATATCGCCGGCGGCGAAAACTTTGGTTTTGCTAGTTTGATAGCATCCATCGCCATCGGTGCTGGCCTTGGCGTTACCGCGAGTATCTTTTTCGATGCCGAAGGCATCCAACACTTGCGCCACTGGTGAGACAAAGCCCATCGCAAGCAAAACCAGATCAGCGGGCATTTCAAATTCGGAATTTGGCATTTCTTGCATCTTGCCGTCTTTCCATTCGACACGCGCAGCGATTAATTTTGTGACCTTTCCGTCTTTGCCTTCCAGGCGTTTGGTGGCGACGGCCCAGTCGCGTTGGCAGCCTTCTTCGTGCGAGGAAGATGTGCGCAATTTGGTTGGCCAGTAAGGCCAAACCAGCGATTTATTTTCAAGCTCCGGTGGTTGCGGCATCAATTCAAATTGAGCAACGCTGGCCGGACCATGGCGGTTAGAAGTGCCAACACAATCAGAGCCGGTATCGCCGCCGCCGATCACGACCACGTGTTTGCCGGTGGCCATGATTTGATCCTTGAAACTATCGCCGGCATCGACCTTGTTTTGTGGTGCGAGAAATTCCATCGCGAAGTGCACGCCTTGTAACTCGCGTCCGGGTACTGGCAAATCGCGCGGCAGTTCAGCACCGCCGGATAGAATCACTGCGTCGAAGCTTTGTTCGAGTTCGGCCGGGGAGATGGTTTGCTGCGACCAGTTGGCAATCTTGGACGGGAAGTCCTGGCCAATGAACACGCCAGTACGGAATTCCACACCTTCGGCTTGCATCTGTTCAACGCGACGGTCGATGTGCGATTTTTCCATTTTGAAATCGGGAATGCCGTAGCGCATCAAGCCGCCGATGCGGTCATTTTTTTCGAACACGGTGACACTATGGCCGGCACGCGCCAATTGTTGCGCAGCGGCCAAACCAGCCGGGCCGGAGCCGACCACGGCGATTTTCTTGCCGGTCTTGGTGCTGGCTGGTTGCGGCGTGATCCAGCCATTCTCCCAACCTTTGTCGACGATGAAATGTTCGATGGATTTGATGCCGACCGGGTCGCGAATCAGGCCCAGGGTGCAAGCCGCTTCGCAAGGCGCAGGGCAGATGCGGCCAGTAAATTCGGGAAAATTGTTGGTGGAATGCAAGGTATCGAGTGCGGCGCGATAGTTGCCGCGAAACACCAGGTCGTTCCAATCCGGGATAATGTTGTTGACCGGGCAGCCGTTGTTGCAGAAAGGAATTCCGCAGTCCATGCAACGCGCGCCTTCGGTTTTGGCTTGTTCGTCGCTTAATGGCTGCACGAACTCGTGATAGTTTGTAACGCGTTTCTCAGGCGGCAAATAGCTTTCATTCTGCCGTTGAAACTCCATGAAACCGGTAATCTTTCCCATGCTTTATCCCAATCGTATTTTGTATTTATGCAGCCTGCGCGTTGGCGGTTTGCGCTGCATTTAGTTCACGCAAGGCACGCTGATACTCCAGCGGAAATACTTTCACAAATTTAGCGCGGCTATTGACCCAGTCATCCAGCAAATGCCGTGCACGCGTGCTGCCGGTGTGTTTGAAATGGCGTTCGATCAGGCGTTTGAGGATTGCCTCATCGCTCTCGCTAGCTTCACCACGCACCACGCTATGCCACAGTGCGCGCTCGGTTTGGGTTTCTTGTTCGGCGCTGGTTAAAACTGAACCTAGCGATACCATCGCCATATTGCATTTCTTGTTGAAGTCGCCGTCGGGGTCGTACACATAAGCAATGCCACCTGACATGCCGGCGGCAAAATTACGGCCAGTTGTACCTAGTACCACCACGGTGCCGCCGGTCATGTATTCGCAACCATGATCACCGGTGCCTTCGACCACCGTGGTCGCGCCGGAATTGCGCACGGCGAATCGCTCGCCAGTCACGCCATTGAAAAAGGCTTCGCCGGCAATCGCGCCGTAGAGCACGGTGTTGCCACTGATGATGTTGTCCACAGCGCGGCCACGGAATTCGGTGTTGGGGCGCACGATAATGCGGCCACCGGACAAACCCTTGCCGACGTAATCATTGCCTTCGCCCACTAGATCCAGCGTGATGCCGTAAGCTAGGAACGCGCCGGCGGATTGACCGGCGGTGCCTTGCAGTTGAATGTGAATCGTGTCATCCGGCAAACCAGCATGACCGTATTTCGTGGCCACCGCACCAGATAGCATGGCGCCGACGGTACGATTAACGTTGGAGATCGGTGAGATGAAGGACACGCGTTCGCCTTTGTCCAAGGCGGCTTTGGCATGCGCGATCAGTTTGTGATCGAGCGCCTTTTCCAGGCAGTGGTCTTGCACGTCGGTATGCCGTGTTGAAACTTCCGGACCGACTTCTGGATGAAAGAAAATCTTGGAGAAGTCCAGCCCGCGTGCTTTCCAGTGCGATATCGCCTTCGATTTGTCGAGCAAGTCGACGCGACCGATCAACGCGTCGAAAGTACGGATGCCGAGTTGCGCCATGATTTGCCGCGCTTCTTCGGCGACGAAGAAGAAATAATTCACCACATATTCCGGCTTGCCGGAGAATTTGGCGCGCAGCACTGGATCCTGGGTTGCAACACCGACCGGGCAAGTGTTGAGATGGCATTTGCGCATCATGATGCAACCTTCCACCACCAGCGGTGCGGTGGCGAAACCGACTTCATCCGCACCGAGCATGGCGGCGATGACGACATCACGCCCGGTTTTCATCTGGCCGTCGGCTTGTACACGGATGCGGCTACGCAGTCCGTTCAATACCAGGGTTTGTTGCGTTTCAGAAAGACCTAGTTCCCAGGCTGAACCGGCATGTTTGACCGAGGACAGGGGCGATGCACCAGTGCCGCCGTCAGCACCGGAGATCACGAGGTGATCGGCCTTGGCTTTGGAGACGCCAGCCGCGACCGTGCCGACACCAATCTCGGCTACCAATTTGACCGAGATCGAGGCCTTGGCATTGACGTTTTTCAGATCGTGGATTAGTTGCGCCAGATCTTCGATGGAGTAAATGTCGTGGTGCGGGGGTGGTGAAATCAGACCCACGCCGGGCACTGAGAAACGTAGCTTGGCGATGTAAGGAGAAACCTTGCTGCCGGGGAGTTGGCCGCCTTCACCGGGCTTCGCACCCTGCGCCATTTTGATTTGGATTTGGTCGGCCGAGATCAGGTAAGCGGTGGTGACGCCGAAACGTCCAGCCGCGACTTGCTTGATCTTGGAGCGCACCGAGTCGCCGGCTTGCAGTGGAATATCGGCGACGATCTGTTCTTTACCGATGACCGAGGCTAGGGTCGCGCCTTGCTCGATGGCGATACCTTTCAACTCATTGATGTAACGGTTCGGATCTTCGCCGCCTTCGCCGGTATTCGACTTACCGCCGATGCGATTCATCGCAACCGCCAACGTGGCATGCGCTTCAGTGCTGATCGAACCGAGCGACATCGCGCCGGTGGTGAAACGCTTGACGATTTCCTTGGCCGATTCCACTTGATCCAGCGGGATGGCGCGCGATGGATCAAGTTTGAATTCGAACAGGCCACGCAGCGTCATGTGGCGCTTGCTTTGATCGTTGATGATCTGGGCGTATTCCTTGTAGGTACTGAAATTGTTTGCGCGTGTGGCGTGCTGCAATTTGGCAATGGCATCCGGTGTCCACATATGATCTTCGCCACGGATGCGGAAAGCGTATTCGCCGCCAGCGTCGAGCGCTTGTGCCAGCACCGGGTCGGTGCCGAAAGCCAGCTTGTGCAGGCCCAGCGCCTCTTCCGCGATCTCGAACACGCCGATGCCTTCGACGTTGGAGGCGGTGCCCTTGAAGTACTTGTCCATCAGCGCGTGGTTCAGGCCGATGGCCTCGAAAATTTGCGCGCCGCAGTAGGACATATAAGTCGAGATGCCCATCTTGGACATGACTTTGAGCAGACCCTTACCGACTGCTTTGGTGTAGTTGTACATGGCTTTCTCGGCGTCGATGTTGCCGGGCAAATTGGATGCCATCTCAGCCAGCGTTTCCAAGGCGAGGTAGGGATGCACTGCTTCCGCGCCGTAACCGGCGAGCAGCGCAAAGTGATGTGTCTCGCGCGCCGAGCCGGTTTCAACAACGAGACCGGTGGAAGCGCGCACGCCTTTACTCACCAGATGCTGGTGGATAGCGGAAGTGGCCAGCAGAGCGGGAATCGCCACATGCCCGGCATCCACTTTGCGATCCGATACGATCAAAATGTTGTGGCCGGATTTCACGGCATCTACCGCTTCCGCGCACAGCGTGGCGAGGCAGGCTTCGATGCCTTCCTTGCCCCAGGCCAGCGGATAGCAAATGTTCAACTCGTGCGACTTGAATTTGCCGCCGGTGTAAGCGCTGATCTGGCGGATGCGCGCCATGTCGGCGAAATCCAGGATCGGCTGCGCGACTTCCAGGCGCATTTGCGGGTTGATATTGTTGATATCGAGCAAGTTGGGCTTGGGGCCAATAAAGGACACCAGCGACATCACCAGGGCTTCGCGGATCGGATCAATCGGCGGGTTGGTGACTTGTGCGAACAATTGCTTGAAGTAGTTGTACAGTGGCTTGAGCTTGTTCGACATCACGGCTAGTGGTGAGTCGTTGCCCATGGAGCCGATTGCTTCTTCGCCTGCAGAGGCCATCGGCGCCATCAAGAATTTGAGATCTTCTTGTGTATAGCCGAAAGCCTGCTGCCGATCCAGCAAAGGCACGCTGGATTTTGCTTCGGGCGCGGGTGCGGCAATCGCATCCAACTTGATGCGCACTGAGTTGATCCAGGCCTTGTAGGGTTTGGCGTTGGCGTAGGTGCTCTTGAGCTCCTGGTCGTCGATAATGCGCCCGGCTTCCAGGTCGATGAGGAACATCTTGCCCGGCTGCAAGCGCCACTTCTGGATGATCTTCGATTCCGGGATCGGCAGTACGCCGGACTCGGATGCCATTACCACCAAATCGTCGTCGGTGACAATGTAGCGCGCCGGACGTAAGCCATTGCGATCGAGTGTGCCGCCGATGTAACGGCCATCGGTGAAAGCCATCGCCGCCGGGCCGTCCCAAGGTTCCATCATCGGCGCGTGGTATTCGTAAAACGCACGCCGGTTGTCGTCCATCAAGGTGTGATTTTCCCAAGCTTCCGGAATCATCATCATCATCGCTTGCGCGATCGGATAGCCGGCCATCAACAGCAATTCCAGCGCGTTGTCGAAACACGCGGTATCGGACTGGCCTTCATACAGCAGCGGGAAAAGTTTTTGCAGATCGGAGCCTAGCACCGCAGACTGCATCACGCCTTCGCGCGCACGCATCCAGTTGAAGTTGCCCTTGACGGTGTTGATCTCGCCGTTGTGCGCGATGAGTCTATATGGGTGGGCCAGCGGCCACTCCGGGAAGGTGTTGGTGGAGAAACGCTGATGCACCAGCGCCAGCGCGGAAATGCAGCGCGGGTCTTGCAGGTCCTTGTAATACACGCCGACTTGATCGGCCAGCAACAGGCCCTTGTAGATGATGGTGCGCGCCGACATCGATGGCACATAAAATTCTTTACCGTGCAGCAGATCCAATGCCTGGATTGCGTGCCCGGCAGATTTGCGAATCACATACAGCTTGCGCTCCAGCGCATCGGTCACCATGATGTCCGGGCCGCGGCCAATGAAAATTTGGCGAATCACCGGTTCTTTTTCGCGCACGATGGGCGACATCGGCATCGCCGCATCCACCGCGACATCGCGCCAACCCAAGACCACCTGACCCTCGGCGCGAACCGTACGCTCGATCTCTTGTTCGCAAGCAATACGCGAAGCGCACTCCTTGGGCAAAAACACCATGCCCACACCGTACTCACCCGGCGGCGGCAACTCCACGCCTTGCTTGGCCATCTCCTCGCGATAAAACTGATCCGGCAACTGAATCAAAATCCCCGCGCCATCACCCATCAACTTATCCGCACCCACCGCACCGCGATGCGCGAGGTTCTTCAAAATGAGCAGACCCTGCTCAATAATCGAATGACTCTTACTGCCCTTGATATGGGCGACAAAGCCGACGCCACAAGCGTCATGCTCATTAGAGGGATCGTATAAACCTTGCGCGTGCATCGCTTACTCCGCTGCTCATTAGTATTTGAAAAACAAGGATAGAGCAGCAAAAGAGATACTTCAACCCAAACAATTGGGGTCAGAGTCGAATTAAATGGATTTTGGTGGAGGCATTTAATTAATTGGGGTCAGAGTCAAATTAAATGGATTTTGCTTGCTTGTGGGGACGGCCACGCTTACCAGGGGTGACGCGGCGTTCGGCCAGTTTCTCCAATTGCGTCTGGAATTTATCCGAGCCTATGGCCCAGCCATTCACAGTAGATTTACGCATAGTCGTGAGTTCGTCGGTGGTGAGCGCTTGCTCTGCGAGGGCTTTGTACGCGGCTTCTCGTTCGAAAGGTGTATTGCCTAAGGCCCAATACAAGGGGTGGTCGGTAATCAGCGGGTCGGTACGCAGGCCAATATGGTGTTGGTAGCTGGACCAGGCATATTCGGCTGGGTTAAGTACCATGCCGGCGCGAACCGGGTTGAGTTCGATATAGCGACTGCAAGTGAGGAAATAGCGCTCGGAGTCAATAACAGCAGTTTTGTAGCGCCCTTGCCAGAGGGTGCCGCTACGCTCGTATTTGTGGTTGAAGTAGGGCACGTAGTGACGCCCTACCCATTGCATCATGCGCCCCAAGCCGACGAGATCAGATGGCGAGGCCAGCAAATGCAGATGATTGCTCATCAAAACATAGGCATGAATGGCAACATTGAACTGATTGGCAGATTCACGTAACCAGCCGAGGAAAAGACTATAGTCGCTTTCGTCACGAAATATCAGCTGGCGATCATTGCCACGCTGAATGACGTGGTGCGGTTGTTGCGGAATAACAAGGCGCGGGAGTCGAGCCATATTTGCAAGTGCCTGGGAATCAAGTGAAATTAGCCAAGTTTAGCAAATTAAATTGACTCTGACCCCAATTAAATTAGTGGAAACCTTGGGATAGCTCGTGGACGGCGTCGACCAGGGCGGCGACGTTTTCCGGCGGGGTGTATTGCGAGATACCGTGCCCCAGGTTGAAGACGTGGCCGCTGCCTTGGCCGTAGCTTTCAAGGATTTTGCGTACTTCCTGGCGGATGGTTTTGGGGTCGGAGAACAGCACCATGGGATCCATATTACCTTGTAGTGCGACTTTGTCGCCGACGCGGCCGCGCGCTTGGCCGATGCTGCACATCCAGTCCAAGCCAACGGCGTTGCAGCCGATGGCAGCGATTTTTTCCAGCCAGACGCCGCCGCCCTTGGTGAAGACGATGGAGGGCACGGGTACGCCGTCATGTTCCTTGATCAAGCCGTCAACCACTTGGCGTAAGTAGGCCAGCGAGAATTCTTCATACGCTCGGCTGGAGAGCATGCCGCCCCAGGTGTCGAAGATTTGGACGGCCTGGGCGCCGGCACGGATTTGGGCGTTGAGGTAGTCGGTGACAGCCTTGGCATTGACTTGCAGGATATGGTGTAGCAATTCAGGACGCTGGTAGAGCATGGTCTTGGTGGTGCGGAAGTCGTCGCTGCCGCCGCCTTCGATCATGTAGCAGGCCAGGGTGAAGGGCGACCCAGAGAAGCCAATCAGTGGCACTGAGCCATCCAGGGCCTTGCGGATTTGCCGCACGGCATCTAGTACATAACCCAAGTGTTCTTCGGGATTGGGGGCGGTCAAATCACGGATCGCCCATTCCTCGCGCAAGGGGCGCTCGAATTTCGGGCCCTCGCCTTCGGCAAAATAAAGGCCCAAGCCCATGGCGTCGGGGATGGTCAGGATGTCAGAGAACAAGATCGCCGCATCCAGGCCAAAGCGCGCGAGGGGCTGCAGCGTGACTTCTGTGGCCAAGTCGGGGTTTTTACACAGATTTAAAAAATTTCCGGCGCGTGCGCGGGTTTGGTTGTATTCCGGCAGATAACGACCGGCCTGCCGCATGACCCAAATTGGCGTGTAAGGAACCGGCTGTTTCAATAAAGCGCGGAGAAAGGTGTCGTTTTTTAGTTTGGTCATGAGGGCTAGAATCACAGCCGCAATTGAAGCGGCATTTATGTTAAGAGGATTAGACGTGTAATTTTACCTGAAAGCGGGACGTCCGTGGTTTGCGTGCGCCGGCAGCTTGGCCTATTATCGCAAGCCCTATCGAATAGAAGCAGTAGTATGAGTAACGAAACACATCAAAAAGGCAAGGCTAAGACCGAGCGTATCCCAATCAAGATCGTGCCGGAACCGCTATTGCGCAAACCGAGCTGGATTCGCGCCAAATCGCCGAATAGCCCGCGCTTTTTCGAGATCAAGCAAATCCTGCGTGAGCACAAATTGCATACAGTGTGCGAGGAAGCCTCCTGCCCCAACATCGGCGAATGTTTCTCGCATGGTACGGCGACCTTCATGATCCTGGGCGACGTTTGCACCCGGCGCTGTCCATTTTGCGATGTGGCGCATGGCAAGCCACAAGCGCCGGATGTCGCCGAGCCGGAAAATCTGGCGAAGACTATTGCTGCGATGAAATTGAAATACGTGGTCATTACCAGCGTCGATCGCGATGATTTGCGCGATGGCGGTGCACAGCATTTTGTCGATTGCATCGGCGCGGTGCGCCAGCATTCGCCACAGACAAAAATTGAGGTGTTAGTGCCGGATTTCCGTGGTCGCTTGGAGGTGGCCCTGGGAATCATGGGCGCTGCGCCACCCGATGTGATGAACCACAATCTTGAAACTGTGCCGCGTTTGTATAAAGCCGCGCGCCCGGGCGCGGACTATGCGCATTCGCTGCGATTATTGAAAGACTTTAAGGCGGCGCATCCGAGCGTACCGACTAAGTCCGGTTTGATGGTGGGTTTAGGCGAAACCGATGCAGAGATCCTCGAAGTGATGCGCGATCTGCGTGCGCATAATGTGGATATGCTGACGATCGGCCAATACTTGCAGCCATCGCAGCATCACCTGCCCTTAAAGCGATTCGTCACCCCGGAAGAATTTAAGGCATTTGAACTGGCCGCAATTGAAATGGGTTTTATCAATGCCGCTTGCGGGCCAATGGTGCGCTCTTCGTACCATGCCGATTTACAGGCGCAAGACGCCAAAGTCGTTGTGAATTCCAACGATAAAAGCTACTGAACATAGGTATTTGCTACTGCACATCGATAAACGCTACTGGTGAATCCATGGACTCCCTGCCGAGCTTCCCCAACCTGACGCCAGACGACCGGGTCTGGCGCTTGGATTGGTTCGGCGAGTGTGCATATCCCGGGAGTATCCGACGCTACGCCCAGCCCAGCATCAAGGTTGTCCTCTCGCCCCTGCGATGCGATGCGATTCGAGCGATCACAGCGCGTTGCTTCTTCCAGACAGCACCGAACATCAACATTCGCACGAAGCTTGGGTGCCGATCGCCGCCTTGCCTGTCCTAGCGATTGGCGACCTTTGGCAGCATGGCCGCCAAGTCGCTTCACCCGATTATCAAACGGAATCATTCAAGGGATTGTGTATCACCCAGGAGAGCGCCATCTTCGTTAAGGCGGGCCTCGCGGTCGACGAACATTTCCTGCTGCCTTTAAGCAGGCATCCCTGGCATCGATTGCACACGCAGTCATACTGCGTTGCCGTCACACTGGGGAGCGGTAATCGGCTGCTCATCCCATGCATGGAAATCATTCGCTTCTACTTCGGCTCTTCCGGCAACCTTATCCAGCGCCTTTTTATAGCGCCGCTCAGATCAGAGGCGCTTTGGATCCGCAAACGGTTGAACGCGACAAACAAGCATCTGCATTTGGTATTGGCCAATCGCTTGTCGGGGGTGTCGGCTGCCGACATCGGGCGCATTGCCGAAAGCAAATTTGCATGGCGATCCGCCGCCGGCATCTTCGCTTCCTGCCAGAAGGCGTCTGTGCAGAAGCACCCTGTTTATCCCTATACGGGCTTTCCTTTCGAGGGCGTCACCGATCTGGAGGCAAGCGGAGTTTGGTTGCCGTTCGGTGAGCAAGAGCGTGCAACTTTTCTTGTCTATCGGCTCCGCTCTTGCTCTTATCAATTCCCGTTTCACTCCCTGTCTTATGAAGCGGCTGACCGCAAGGTCTGGCACGACGCATCCGGGGGAAGTAAGCCAGGGGAAGGGAAATACGCGCGGTCGAAGCCAAAGGTTGGCGAAGTAAAAGATTCGGATGCCGGGGAGAATAAATCGCAGCACACAGCAGGCTTTGCTACGCGGCACAAATTTCCGGATCTACAGCGGAAGCAGGTATGGCGTGAGAAGATCGAGGCGATGCCGAAGGCCGATGTGTTTCTGCGGCGCTCCGATGGAAGCTTAGAGCAAGTGGCGTTCGGCGAGGCCGATGGACACGCGGCAGTCGCAGGGCTAGAGGTGCGCCAGACAACGACTGACGAAAAGGAAATCCCTCTTCCGCAGTTCGTTCAGTTTGGGCTGAAGCGCATTGCGTCCAATCCAGAATACGCTGAACCTGGTGTACAAGTGAAATTGACATGCCTGCCGGGGAAAACAAATCCAGTGTTCACTCTGCCGGTGGTGATCGACGAAGATGGCGTGATTGCCAGCGACCAACTCTTTGAGGGTGCCGATGGCAGTAAACGTCAACGGCGCGCATGCTTTGTGGAGATGAGCGTAGAACCGACGCAGCTACGATACTTGCTTATCGTCGAGGGGCGAACCAGATCAACACAACCGGAAATATTGGCTACGACCAAACTGGATGCGGCTGAAGCTGTTCTGTTGAAACAAAACCAAGGTTGATGAATGAGTTGCTACCTTTGCGGCCACTTGGTCGTACAATAGCGCTAATAAGGGCTATTAAATACACTTGAGCTACTTTATAGCCCTTAATGGGTGTTGGCGCCGGTTCAAATCTGACCAGGGATACCGGTTT
>Ga0315270_10000187_pt1 | contig 35907 bp, 43 predicted proteins | sample C1_bottom_MG_FD_204932 | JGI IMG/M metagenome (GOLD analysis project Ga0315270, IMG submission 204932) | Sediment microbial communities from Yellowstone Lake, YNP, Wyoming, USA - C1_bottom | ecosystem: Environmental > Aquatic > Freshwater > Lake > Sediment | place: USA: Wyoming | collected... | reverse complement strand
CAGTGGTGCCGTCGAGAGAAAAAGCCTCATCACACTTACGCACGTGCTCTGCATCGCGATCTGAATCCGCATAGACGGCAACGCTCTTCAAGCCATGGTCTTTGCAGGCTCGGGCAACCCGGATCGCAATCTCGCCACGGTTGGCAATCAAGACTTTGCGCATGTGTTTTGCTTCCACTCTTGTCGGATATTTATTTACGAAGAAGTTCGGTGAGGGTTACTGGCTTCAGCCCCTTTGCCTGAAGGTCCGCCAAAATAAGTGGGATTGCTGAAATCGTATGAGCGTGCCCAAAGTGCATGCCGATAATACTGCCTGGCTTTACCGAACGAGTGACTGTCTTGACCGTGGCGCTGGCACTTTGATCTGTGTAGTCCCGACTGTCGACGTCGTAGGTGATGCAGTTTTGGTAGCCAGCTCGTCCAGCAGCAGTGCGAATCGTGGCATTTGATTTGAGGGTGCCAGATGGACGGAACCAGGCACCTTTGTGTCCAGTTAACTTGGTCAAGATTGCGTCGCATTCTTTGATCTGCGCTTCCACCTTGGTCAAAGACAACTGCGTGAGTACTGGATGGGTCATGGTGTGGTTCCCCAGGTCGTGTCCGGCATCAAGAATTAATTTGGCCATTTCAGGGAATTCTTTCAACCAAGTTCCTACGACGAGGACCGAAATACCGGCGTTGGCTTTAGCGACTTCGGCCAAGATCGATTTTGCGTAAGTGGTCGATCCGGCTCCATGAAAAGTTAGGGCAACTTCTTTTCGACTGCGTAGGCCGTGGGTGATGTCTGGTCCGGCCGCTGCCAGGTGTGCCACGCTTCGATGGCTGGCCATTGCAGCCTCAGGAGTGAGCATGGCGCCTAACCCAAGCGCTGCGCCTAGCTTAAGGAAGTCCCTGCGGTGAAAATTCTTGTCCTCCGATCGATCTGTCATGTCGCTTAGCGTAGGTCGAAAGGGGGCAAATCACCGAAAATCGCGGAATGAGTAACCAAAATGGTAGATCGCGCGCCGCAACAGGGGCAGGCTCAGCCCCTCGACGCAGGAGGGATCACCCTCAATTCGATCGATAAATGGGGAACCAAGCCCATCGATTGTGAAAGCGCCAGCAACTCGGAGCGGTTCCCCGCTAGCCACGTACGCCTCAATTTCGGCGTCGTCGATGTCAGCGAAATAGACAGTGGTTTGGGCTGTGTCATTGAAGGTCCGCCCGGTTGGCAGATCGATGATGCTGTGTCCGCTATATAGGACCCCGCTAAGTCCGCGCATGGCCTGCCAACGGTTGATTGCCTCAGCAGTGCTCTTGGGTTTTCCTTGTACCTGACCATGAAAATCTAGGACCGAATCGCAGCCAATTACTAACGTGGCACCCACGTCTTTTGGAAGCGCATCAGCCACCATCGCGGCTTTTCGAATAGCAAGCACGCTAGCAACTTTGCTGGCCGGAAAATCGGCCAATTCAGGGCTTTCTTCATCAACTCGGGGGAGGATGACTTGGGGTTCGATCCCAACCTGTCGCAGGAGTGACAATCTGGCCGGAGATGCCGAAGCGAGAATGATCTTCTTTTTCATCTCGACGATCTTTGCCAACCGTGATCTGTCGCACCCAACGGCTGAGGTAAATTTGGACGACCCCACATTGATCTGGTCGGTTTCGAAACTGGCAGTGCTTTCTTCTTCTCCTCAACGAGGGCAAGAGCTACTGCTAGCGCCGCGATTTCCTCATCCGTCGGCGAACCTTTAATAATTTGAAAGTCCATGGCTAGAGCGGGATATTTCCATGCTTGCGTGGTGGAAGGGTTTCTCGCTTGTTTCGTAACGCACGGAGGGCTCTCGTCACATGTGCCCGAGTGGCAGCCGGTTCAATTACCGCATCGACGTATCCGCGTTCGGCGGCGATATATGGATTGGCGAAAGTGTCTTCGTATTCAGTCACCAAGTCAGCACGCTTTGCCGTCGGATCTGAAGCCTCCGCTAAATCTTTTCGGTAGAGGATATTTACCGCACCTTGGGCGCCCATCACCGCGATTTGAGCACTGGGCCAAGCCAGATTGATGTCGGCACCTAGGTGTTTGGAACCCATCACGTCGTACGCGCCACCGTAGGCCTTGCGAGTGATGACTGTGATGAGTGGAACTGTTGCCTCTGCGTAGGCATAGAGAAGTTTTGCACCGCGCCGAATAATTCCATTCCACTCCTGATCGGTGCCTGGCAAGAAGCCGGGAACATCAACCAAGGTAATTACCGGAATATTGAAGGCATCGCAGGTTCGAACGAAGCGGGCAGCCTTCTCGCTGGCGTTGATATCGAGAGTGCCGGCCAGATTCATTGGTTCATTTGCAACTACACCAACCGAATGGCCTTCAACGCGGCCGAAGCCAATCACGATGTTTGGCGCAAAGAGAGCCTGAACTTCAAGAAAATCGCCAGAGTCAAGGATGGCTTCTATGACCTTTTTCATTTCATAGGGCTGATTGGCGCTGTCTGGTATCAGGGTATTAAGTGCGGTATCTGTAGCTGATTGTTCAAGATCACTGACAATCGGGAAGCTCGGAACCTCATCAAGGTTGTTGCTTGGCAGATATGAAAGCAACGCTTTTACGTAATCGATGGCGTCGGTTTCATCGTGGCCCATGTAGTGAGCAACCCCGCTTTTTGTATTGTGAGTGCGAGCTCCACCCAATTCCTCGAACTCAACATCCTCACCCGTTACCGTCTTGATGACTTCTGGTCCGGTGATAAACATGTGAGAGGTTTGATCGACCATCACAATGAAGTCGGTTATCGCGGGGGAGTAGACCGCTCCGCCGGCGCAGGGTCCCATCACCAGCGAGATCTGCGGGATAACACCTGAGGCATGGACATTCCGCTTGAAGATTTCGGCGTACAGGCCAAGGGCAACGACTCCCTCTTGTATTCGGGCGCCGCCAGAATCATTGATTCCAATTAGCGGCACTCCGGTCTTGAGTGCAAAGTCCATCAACTTGACGATCTTTTCACCGAATACTTCGCCAAGGCTCCCACCGAATACCGTGAAATCTTGAGCGAAGACACAAATAGTTCGCCCATCTACGGTTCCATACCCAGTCACAACTCCGTCACCGTATGGCCGAGTGTTTGCCATGTCGAAGTTGGTTGAACGGTGCCTGGCCAATTCATCAAATTCCACAAAGGAGCCTTCATCAACTAATAAGTTGATGCGCTCGCGGGCGGTCATCTTGCCACGGGCATGCTGTTTCTCTACGGCCCTAGCTGATCCAGCGTGGGTTGCCTCGTCGAAGCGTGCCTGTAGATCGGCAATTTTTCCGGCCGTGGTGTGGATGTCGTAGTCCTTAGCCATGATCCCCTTGGTTTCGCGTGGTGGTTCTTCTGTCAGTTCTGTCCTACGGTAGCGACCATGGAGCGTCCAGCGTTAGATCAGGACCATTTACGATCCTTGATTCTTGAGAACTCGACCCTCTGGCGTCATCTCGAACTGGTAAGGCGTACTGGCTCGACCAACGCTGACCTCATGGCCGGAGCCAATACCGAACGTTATCCGTTTGGAAGCGTTTTGGTGGCCGAGGAACAGTTCGCCGGGCGGGGTCGATTGGATCGATCTTGGCAGGGACCACCCAGATCTGGCTTGGCGGTTTCGGTGCTGCTTCCCAGCCCAGAGGGATTCGAGCCCACCCTGATGCCTCTGTTGGTGGGCGTCGCGGCAACAAGAGCGATCAGAGCCAGATCGGGACTGGCCCACCCTGAACAAGTTGGACTCAAATGGCCTAATGACGTGATGATCGGGGAACGTAAAGTCGGCGGAATCTTGACCCACCAGATCGGCGCCAAAGGCAAGAAAGCAATTGTGGCTGGCCTTGGCCTAAATGTTTCACTCACCGAGGAGGAGTTGCCTACCTCGACGGCGACCTCATTGTTGTTAGCTGGCGCAACTGAATCGGATCGCTCGGTTTATTTAGATCACTTTCTCCACGAACTTGAAAACTTACTCACCGCTTCGGATACGGATTCTCTTATTTCTGAATATCTATCCGTTTCATTGACGATCGGACGAGAGGTGATGGTTGAACTTCCAGGGACAAAGAGACACTTCGGAGTTGCGACCACAATCGATAGTAGTGGTGCGCTCGTGCTGGCTGATGGTTTCGTTTTTTCGGCCGGAGATGTTGTACACCTAAGGGGAGTAACTAGTTGAGGCTCTCTTCAAGACTTCGCTCGGGTGCGGGGAACACCCATTTGCGATAACTCCAAAAACGAAAAAGCGTACCCAAGCCGACGCCAATTACATTGGCACTTAAATTATCGGCAATCAAAGAATCAAGCCCAAATACATATCGAGAGATACCTAGGGCAACACCTGCGATTCCCATTGCGATCGCATTTAGGCCAAAGAAGAGGGCCAGTTCCCGACGAATCGAATGCCTAGAAAACCCCCGCCAAGTGATATTTCGGTTTCCAAAAAAGGCAAAAAGGGTGGCTAGTGCGCTAGAAATAATCTTGCCAGTAACCGGGTGGTTGTTCAGGAGCGGAGCGGCCCCGGTCAAGTTTGCGTGCACGAGCAGATTGAAGGTTCCAGCATCGATTACAAAGGCGATAGCGCCAATCGTGCCAAATGAGAGCAACTCGCGACGCTTGACCACTTTGGCAGCCTAATAGGAACGAAGATTTTATGCCTACTACTCTTAACTTGTGAGTTTTCCAACGGTTGGGATCCTAGGTGCCGGTCCGATAGCAAGGATGTTGATTGGCCCTGCGCTTGACCTAGGGATAAATCTCAAAGTCTTAACGGATCCCTCGACCATATTTGAATTTGCAGAGACCTGCGATGTGCTTACTATCTGCGATGAAAACGTGTCGGATGGGTTAGTTAAGAATCTAGCGGCGAAGGGCGTTCGAGTGTTGCCGTCAGGTGAAACTTTGATTCATGCGCGAAGTCTTGGACAAGAAGTTTCAACTGCCCATTCCAAGATTGCGGTATCAGTAGCCCGTTCCCCACATGGTCAAGCCGCAGTGTGGGCGGTCACTGAAATCATTTCAGAAGATGGCCAATTCAAGTCCACTCTGACTCCGGCTCAAAGTCTAGATAGTGGCTTGGCTAGCCAAGCCCAACGGTTGGCCTTGGAGACGGCGGGTTCGATAAATCTGGTCGGAGTGATGAATATCCAAATGTCGCTGATCCAGGAAGAAATCGTTCTAGAAAAAATCACATTAGGGCCAACTAGATTTGGAAACTGGACGATAGACGGTTCGATTACTAGTCAGTTTGAGCAACACTTACGAGCGATCCTGGACTTGCCACTTGGTGCCACCGATTTGTTGACGCCATTTGTAGTGAGTGCAGACGTGGTGGGCGTTGATAAACCCGATCTATATAGGCCATACCTCCACGTCTTTGCGCGTGATCCGGGGGTAAAAGTCCATCAATATGGCGCAGATTTTGGTTCAGGAGAACGGTTGGGACACGTTACGGTTACCGGTAAGGATGCTTTGGATTTGCGAGAACGAGCGGCACACGCCGCCGACTACATCAGTGGAGTGATTGACGAATGAGCGACCAAACCCCGTTAGTTGGAATCTTGATGGGATCAGATTCCGATTGGAACATCATGGAAGAGGCGGCAAAAGTTCTCGACGAGTTCGGTGTCGCCCACGAAATTGATGTCATCTCTGCGCACCGGATGCCAGATGAAACGATCGCCTACGCACGAAGCGCGGTAGATCGAGGGCTGAAAGTTATCATCGCTGGCGCCGGCGGAGCGGCCCATCTACCGGGGGTTCTCGCCGCCTTAACCAGGCTTCCAGTTATCGGCGTGCCGGTTCCCTTGAAAACCCTAGATGGCTTGGACTCCTTGCTCTCTATAGTGCAAATGCCTGCAGGTGTTCCAGTGGCGACCGTCGGTATTGGCGCTGCAAAGAATGCTGGACTTCTGGCACTTCGAATGCTGGGCATGAACGATGAATCTTTGGGCTCGAAGATGGATGAATTCATCGCCAAACAGCGCAAAGGCGCCCTAGAAAAGGGCGCCTCGCTCCGTGCTCGTAGAGGAATGAAGACTGGCTTCTAAAAGAGGCCAACCACTTTTCCATCGACGATATCGATCCGTTCAGCTGCTGGTACTTTCGGCAAGCCAGGCATAGTCATGACGTCGCCGCAGATTGCCACTACGAATTCAGCTCCGGCTGACAGTCGCAATTCGCGAACTGTTATTACGTGATCGCTTGGTGCGCCACGTAATTTTGCGTCAGTTGAGAATGAGTACTGGGTCTTGGCTACGCAGACTGGAAAGTCACCATATCCGGCTGCTTGTAATGCTTCGAAACGAGCCTTTACTTCATCCTCAGCTGCAATTCCGGTTGCGCCATACACGCGCTTGGCAATCAGCTCAAGTTTCTCCCACAGAGTTGCCTCGTCTGGGTAGGTGAAAGTCATCGTGCTAGGACCTTCGCATAGTTCGACAACCTTGGCGGCTAATTCGACTGCGCCTGCGCCACCCTCAGCCCAGTGCGAGGCAAGGACGATATTTACACCAAGAGCTGCCATCTTTGATCTGAGAAGTTCAATTTCTGCTTCTGTATCGGTGCTGAATTTGTTGATGGCGACAACTACTGGCATGCCGTAGACGTCTTGCACATTCGAGACGTGGCGTTCTAGGTTTACTAGTCCGCCTTCGAGGGCGGCTAGGTCTTCGTCGGTACCGGTCTTTACATCGAATCCACCGTGATATTTGAGGGCACGAATGGTGGCCACAATGACAACAGCATTTGGGCGTAGGCCAGATTTGCGGCACTTGATATCGATGAACTTTTCAGCACCGAGGTCGGCGCCAAATCCGGCTTCAGTTACAACATAGTCGGCAAGTTTCATTCCGGCAGTTGTAGCGATTACCGAGTTACAGCCGTGTGCAATGTTTGCAAATGGACCACCATGCACAATCGCAGGAGTGTTCTCAAGTGTCTGAACTAGGTTTGGTGCCAACGCATTTTTTAACAATACGGTCATTGCTCCGGCGGCATTTAAATCACTTGCCAGGACTGGATCGCCATCGACGTTGTAGCCGATCACAATGTTGTTGATTCGGCGCTTCAAGTCTTCAAGGGAGGTGGCCAAGCAGAAGATCGCCATGATCTCAGAGGCCACAACGATGTCGAACCCGTCGCTGCGTTCTGGCCCGTTTGCTTTGCCGCCGAGACCGATTTCAATCTTTCGCAGCGCTCGGTCATTCATGTCGACCACACGCTTCCAGCTGATTCGCTCAAGATCGATGCGAAGTTCGTTGCCGTGATGAATGTGGTTGTCAATTAAGGCAGAGAGCAGGTTATGCGCCAACCCGATCGCCCCGAAGTCGCCGGTGAAATGCAGGTTGATGTCTTCCATCGGCACGATTTGAGCAAAGCCGCCGCCGGCAGCCCCGCCCTTCATTCCAAATACCGGTCCCAGGGATGGCTCGCGAAGGCAAATCATCGTTCGCTTGCCGATTTTGTTCAGCGCATCGCCTAGGCCAACGGTGGTGGTCGTTTTGCCTTCACCAAGCGGAGTTGGACTGATTGCCGTCACCAAGATCAATTTGCTCTTTGGGTTTTCTGGCAACGAGGCTAGGTATTCAAGTGAAATTTTCGCCTTGTATCTTCCATACGCCTCAAGATGTTCATCGGCAATGCCAAGTGAGGCAGCTACCTTTGCGATTGGCTCCATTTTGGCATCTTGTGCAATTTCAATGTCCGTTGGCACTACATACTCCTTGTTGATATTCAGTTTGGGATCGGATCAGGCTCGAAGCGCCGCGAGGATCGCGGGTACTACTTGGTGCAGATCGCCGATGATTGCGTAATCGGCATGACTCATAATCGGCGCCTCTGGATCGAGATTGATTGCGACGATCGTTTTGCTGTTCTTGCATCCAGCTATGTGTTGGGTTGCCCCACTAATGCCGCAGGCAATGTACAGATCGGGCGCAACTTTAGTGCCCGTTTGACCAACTTGATCGCTATGTGGGCGCCAGCCTTCGCTGGTGACAACACGCGAACAACCGACTACTCCACCCAATTGCTTCGCCAATTCATCCAGCGGAGCAAAACCTTCGGCACTACCAACTCCGCGGCCACCTGAGACGATTACTTTGGCTTCGGCGATTGAAGCACCGCCAGTTCCACTACCTACTCGCTCAAGGACTCGAACTAGTAGATCTGCCTCCGTCAGGTTTACCTCAAAGCTAGATACTGCGCCAGCCGCGGGGGTTGATGGTTCAGCTTGAACCACATGCAGCATGGTTGTGGCCAGAGCTAGGTCTGCATGGATTTTCGAGTGCTCAATTAAATTGCCACCCCAGCGGGCCCTGGTCACTTCGGTGGGGGATCCGAGTGTGATGGTGAAACAGTCAGTGGCCAGTGGCTGATCGGTTATCGCTGCGACGTGGGCCATAACCTCATTCCCGCGAGCAGTGCCAGCAGTAAGGACAAGCTTTGGTTTGGCCGTGTCAATAATTTGAATTACTGCCCGAGCTGATGCGACCGGAGCGTAATCCTGCAAGGCCGAGTGCTCTGCCACGTGAACCTTGGCAATGCCATATTGGGCGAGTTCGCTTGAACATTTAGCGCCCTCGGATCCAACAACGATTGCTTCAATTTGATCCTCACCAAGGGAACGAGCAAAAGTGATCGCTTGTAGAGAAAGTGGATCTACTACACCTTTTTCATGATCAACGTAGACAAGAATCATTTGGTGATACCAATCTCTTTCAGAAGTTCGACGAGAGCTACCGCCGCTTCAGGACCATGGCCCAGAACCTTTGCACCTGTTGACTTGGCTGCGGGAACTGAAAGCCCTGTCTTTTCTAACTTAGCGACTGGAGTTGTTGGGGTAACTTTGTCGATCGGTTTCTTACGGGCTTTGATTCGACCTGGAACCGAAGGGTAACGAGGAATGTTTACGCCATCCTTGACGGTGATGACTGCCGGTAGTGGTACTTGATATACCTCTCGCAGCGAGCCAACTTGACGTTCGCATCGAACGATCCCGTTTTCAACCTTTAGGCCCTTCACGTTTGTCACTACTGGACGACCCAATGCATGGGCGATTCGAATCCCGGTCTGGTAACCGGCAGTGTCAGCGGACTCGGCTCCCAAGATGATCAAGTCGAAGTTCGTGCCATCTGCTCTGATTGCCTCAACCAGAGCAGATGCAGTTCCTTGCGGGTCAAATTCGGTATTGGTTTCAACCAGAATTCCTCGATCGGGACCGATTGCGAGTTGCTCACGCAGTTGCTCCTCTGCATCGGCGCTGCCTAGCGTCATGACGGTAACAGTGCCGCCGAATTCCTCTACTAGGCGGACTCCGGCCTCTACCGCACATTCCTCATGCGGGCTAAGACCGAAACCCAGACGCCTTGAATCAATCTCCATTTTGTCGTCGGTCAGAAGAATCTCGCCACCGACTAGTGGGACACGTTTAATGCAAACGAGTACATCCATTACGAGAGAATCCGTTCGTTCGTCGGGTCGAATAGTGGAGTAGAGCCAACGCCAGCAACTGTTATTGGGTAGTGCTCGCCTAAGTATTCGACGATTAACTTATTGCCCAGAACGGCATGCTCTGGAGTCAGGTAAGACATGAGGATGTGCTTGCCAAGTGATGGAGCTGAACCAGCGCTTGTGACATAAGAACGACGGCCCTTAGCATCAACAATTGGTGCCCCATCTGGAGTCATGATGGGTTCGCGGCCCATCATGTAGCGCTTCTGGCCGGTAGAAGAAGTGTGGTCATCCACGGTTAGGGAGCAGAGAATCGCCACCGGAGCTTCTTCTCGTTGGCGCAGATGCGATTCTTTACCGACAAAGTCTTGAGCCTTCACTTTGGGAGTTTGCATGCCGGCTTCGATGACGTTGTATTCGGTCTCAAGTTCTGCCCCAAAAGCTCGGTAAGACTTTTCAAGACGGCCAGTTGTGCCGTAGACGCCGATTCCAACTGGAATCATGCCTTCGGGCTTTCCGGCATTCCACATCAACTCCCAGAGTTTGGCGCCCTGTTCCATTGGAAGGTAAAGCTCCCAACCGAGGTCTCCTACGTAGGAGATGCGGGAAGCCAGCACTCTCAGAGGTCCGATCTCGATTACCTTGCAAATACCGAATGGAAATGCCTGGTTGGAGAGATCATCGGATGTGATGCTCTGGAGTATCTGACGAGCTTTTGGACCCCAGATACCGAGCGTTGTGAAGTTGGAAGTGAGATCCTCGATTTGTGCCGAACCATCTGCTGGCAAGAAGTCACTGAACCATTTCTTGTCGCCCATTCCGTGCGCGCCACCAGTTACGACTCTGAAGCGATCATGAGCAAGGCGCATGATCGTGAGGTCTGATTTGAATCCACCGTTGTGTGACAGGACCGGCGTGTAGACGACTCTGCCTACTGCAACATCCATCTGTCGTACGGCGACTTTCTGCACGACGTCGAGCGCAGATGGCCCAGTTACATCAAATATTGCAAACGCAGTCAAATCGACAAGACCTGCAGTTTCGCGCATCTGCAAGTGTTCAGCGTTGATGATTGGTGACCACCAACGTGACTCCCATTCGGCGGTGCGCGGCATGACGGCGTCGCCAAATTTTTCTACCAGATCAGCATTTGTCCCGTACCAGAATGGACGTTCCCAGCCGACTGTCTCGTAGAAAACTGCACCCAGATCCTTTTGTTGTTGGTAGTAGGGAGAAAGTCGAACGCCACGATTACTTTCCCATTGCTCATTCGGGTGGACAATCCCGTAAGTCTTGTTGAACCCTTCAGATGTACGAGATTTGATGTGATAGGTCGACTTCTGGTGTTCGTGGAATCGGGCGACATCAGAGGCGTGCATGTCGATTTCTGATTCGCCATGCACCATCAGCTCAGCCAAGCTCTTGCCGGTTCCAGGCCCTTCTTTGACCCATACAGCGGCACAGGACCACAAGCCCTTTACCTCAGGCATTTCGCCGACTATCGGCATGCCATCTGGAGTAAGAGAGAGGATGCCGTTAATGGCGTATTTCTGACCGATTTTTTCATCGCCGATGATCTCAGGCATCAACTCGAGCGCATGCTCATCTTGTAGATCGAAATCTTCTTGCGTGAATGGAAATTCGGTTGGTGACAAAGTGGCAGCAGCGTTGGAAGGAATGTCATCTGGCGTGTACAGGATTGGGCGGTGCGCATAGGAGCCGACCTCAATGCCGGAACCATGTTGGCGCTCGTACATGTTGGTGTCCATGTCACGGATGATTGGCCACTCGATGTCGCCCTTTGAATCTGCAAAGTGTGGGACTGGACCAAGGTCCTTCATCTGGTGCACTGCCGGCGTTAGTGGGATAGATGCTCCAGCCATGGCGGCAATACGTGGACTCCAGCACCCGCAGGCAATGATCAAGTGTTCGGTTTCGATGTCACCCTTGTCGGTCCGTACTCGTTGAACACGTCCATTTATGACATCAATGCCAAGCACTTCAGTATTGGCAAAACTTTGTAGCGCACCCATTTCGATCGCGCGCTCGCGCATGATGGTGCCGCCTCGAACTGAATCGACGACGCCAACGCTTGGCGTGTAGAAGCCACCAAGAATGACACTGTCATCCATGTATGGGACCAGTTCCTTGCATCGGGCAGGGGAGATGATCTCGGTGTCTTCGATGCCCCAGGACTTTGCCGACGACATACGTCGAGCCAATTCCTGCATACGCTCTGGGGTACGTGCCACTTCGATGCCGCCGCACTCAGTAAATACGCCCAATTCTTTGTACTGGCGCACGCTTTCCAAAGTAATTTCGGTCATCTCTTTCGAGTGGTCGGTTGGAAAGATGAAGTTTGAGGCGTGCCCTGTTGAACCACCGGGGTTGGGCAGTGGGCCTTTGTCGATCTGAACTAGATCACGCCAACCGAGACGAGCCAGGTGATATGCGACGCTATTGCCGACAATGCCGGCACCAATGACTACGGCTTTCGCCTTTATTGGTAGGGAACTCATCTTGAGGTCCGTTCCTTTCGGTTGATGTTTGTCTTTAAGGGATGTGAATTACAAGTTGCGATGGATGGACGTTTCAAAACCAGCGACATGCTTGCGCATGAGCTCTTCAGCTTGTGGGGCATTGCCATCACGAATGGCCTCCAGGAGTGCTCGGTGTTCCAAGACAGCCTGTTCGAGATCGGTAACTCGGTCCAGTGCTAAAAACCAAATTCGAAGGGCGTGCATGTAATGCTGGTCCAAGGTGGTTGCCAAGAATTCGTTATGGCTGCATCTGTAGACGTATTCGTGCATTCTTTGGTCAAGATCGATCAGGCGTCTGGCATCGCCGGCCACTTCGTTCAGATCAGCCAATAGCTCGCTGATCACCTCTAGGTCCGAAGCATTACGTCGAGTTGCGGCAAGGTTGGCGGCAAAAGGTTCGAGCTGCTGGCGAATTTCAAAAAGAGCGCTCAACTCTCTTGGATCTACTCCGGCCACAAACATTCCTCTGCGCGGATAGACATCGACGAGGCGTTCGTTGGCCAGCCGCCGCAGAGCTTCGCGAATTGGGGTTCGGCCAAGGCCAAGGCGGGACATGAGTTCGCTTTCGCTGATGACCGAGCCAGGTTCTAGGGCCAAAGTCACGATTAAGCGGCGGATTGCCACATAGGCGCGATCCGAGAAGGAGAGTTCCTCGTTGAGGAGGGCTAAAGCCACAGAAGGAAGATATATCAGTTCGCGCCAAATTGATACACCAGACCTCGAGCGGCGGGGTTGCTCATGCCGAGCGGCGGGGTTGCTCATGCCGAGCGGCGGGGTTGCTCACCCCCAGCGGCGGGGTTGCTCACCCCCAGCGGCGGGGTTGCTCACCCCCAGCGGCGGGGTTGCTCACTCTCGCCGATACAATGTCGACATGCCTTTTGGAATTGGTTTTGGGCGCGGCACCACTCTCGAGCAAGAAGTGGAAAGCACACCTGCCCTCTCGCATGGCGACGGAGATCACGAACGTTTTGCGCATTATGTGCGTAAGGGAAAGATCGTGGAGTCCGCTCTTACCGGAGGAGCCCTACGAGCTCTGTGCGGAAAAGTCTGGGTCCCATCTCGCGATCCAAAGAAGTTTCCGATCTGTCCAACCTGCAAAGAGATTCACGATGGTTTGCGCCCTGGCCCGGGTGACGATAAGTCGGATAGCGGCAAGTAGGAGATGAGCGGCCCCGCCGTTCGCGTCCTCAGGAAATTCGAAAGGTCGATGGATACCCTGTTTGAGTTCACCTTGATAGGTCGCGGTAAAAAGGCATTGGGCAGGGCAGTCACTTGGAGGGGCATTGGTTAACGCGCGACGATCGGCGTTTCTTATTGCTGCTTTGGCATTGTCTTTTCTGCCGTTGACCCAAGCCGAAGCCACCGACGCTCCACCGAGGAAAATAATTTCAGGTTGGGCCCCCTACTGGGCCACTAGCGCTTCAAATGCAACGATCGTCGCGAATGCTGATCTCATGAGCGAGGTAACTCCCTTCTGGTTCAGCGCAAATTCAAGTACCAAAATCGTGGATCAATACACACCGTCAAACTCAATCCCGATGGCGACTCAAGTAAATAGCTTGCATGCTTCTGGCGTTCAGGTTGTTCCAACGGTGACTGATAGAACTGGGAAATTGGTGATGGCTGGGATCCTTGCCGATCCAATTCAGAGCGCCTCACTTATAACAACGCTTACTACCTTGGCCGTTCAGAATAATTTTGACGGAATCGATTTGGATTGGGAAGGGTTTGCCTTTTCCGACGGGTCCTCTAGTTGGCCATCAACTCAGCCAAATTGGACTAAATTTGTTCAGCAGTTGGCGACCAGTTTGCACCTTCAAAGAAAAACACTTTCAGTTACAACTCCAATATCCATTGATCCCGCTACCGGATTACGCGGCTACTGGGTGTATGACTGGCCGGGGATAGCAAGCAGCATCGATCGACTCCGAATTATGACTTACGATTATTCCGTTTCTACTCCAGGTCCCATTGGACCAATTGCTTGGGTGGAAGCGGCCGCTAAATATGCGGTATCGCTTATTCCGGCTTCCAAAGTATTGATCGGTGCTCCTGAATACGGAAGGGATTGGGTAATCGGGGTCACTGGAACGTGCCCAGTGCTTGGCGTAGATGGAAAATCTTTGGGAATCTCTATAAAGGCGCCTAGTAATGGAGTTGCAGGCACTCGTGCGACTTTCGTCGTTAAAGACGCTGCGACGTTGGCTGCTGCATACGGTGTGACACCAACTTGGAATGACACATTTGGTGAGAACACTTTCACATATTTCAAAACCTATTCAGGTACCAACGCCTCTGGCATTTCGACATCTTGTACGGCAAGACGAACTGCCTGGTATCAAGATGCTCGCGGTTTGCAATTACGAGCTGCGCTGGTCGGGAAATATCGCCTTGGTGGCATTGCCTTTTGGACCCTTGGTTGGGAAGACCCGACAAGTTGGGAGCAACTGAGAAGTTATGCCAGAACCATCTCGCCTGACACGGTAGTAGGGGCGCTAACGGTTGATCAGAACGCTTTGGCCTATTCAGCTGCTGCTGTGTTAACAGCTACTTTTAAAATTTCAGACTCAAGTCCCGTTGCCGGCCTAACGATTGTATTTCAAGTCATGAAGAACAACGACTCGACTTGGCAAGACATTGGGACGTCAATGACTTCGGCAAATGGAACCGCTCAGGTATCACTAGTTAGTTCACAAAATCTTCAAGTGCGAGCACTTTCTCGAGGAACTTGGGAACGTCTTGCTGCCTCAAGTGCGCCACAAAAACTTAATGTAAAGAGACAAGTTTCAGTTAGGGCGCCGGCTTCAATGCGGCGAGGCTTGCCTTTAGTCGTGACCGGCTCGATGTCGCCCGCCGAAGCTGGAATCGGAGTTGCACTCCAATTAAATTCGACTGGTAGCTGGAAAGAAATAGCGACGGGGATTACCGGAGCTGACGGCACTTATTCGCTAGTGGTTAAAGAAGAGACTTCTGGAATCTTCGCCTATCGAGTAAGGGTGAAGGAGAATTCAAAGTTTGCAGAAGCCCTCACTCCACCATTCACCCTGCTCGTTAGATAGACCGGTAGCTGCGCTTGCCACTCCTGGCTCTACTCTAGGCACTCGGCCGGAAGTTCAAACCAGCGCAAATGTTCAAAGTTTGCCCCCAGTTTTTGGATGCTGTCTGCATCAATGCAATCAACTCGTTTTTCTGCCAGGAGATCCGCATCAGCAAGGTGTTGCTTAAGAATTGACTCGTCGGCGAGAGAGTGGACTGATGGGTAAGCCATCAGTCCTTCTTTGTCGTAACTGATCATGTGTAGTCTCATAGGTGGCTCTATCGGGCCGAGGTGATGTCGCCATATTCCAGTGGTCGAATCGAAACAATAATCCACGAGGAACTTCGAACCATGTTTCGCTATAAAAAGCACTGCTGCGATTAGGTAGTCCGCAACTTCATCACATATGAAGTAGTTGAAGTTGAGTCTTACCCATCCGGGCTTGATTCCTTCGCAACCATCATTAATTTGCGCCTCGAACTCATGACTCCGCTCAAGGTCAATGCCCAAAAGGCGATGTCCGTATGGACCTGCGCAAGAGCAGCCACCGCGTGATTGGATTCCAAATAAATCATTTAGCAAGGCAACAACAAAATTGTGATGTAGATATTTTCCGCTTGATCCCTTCACAATGAATGACAAAATTGAGAGCCGTTCAGCGTTGAGATTGCCTAGAATTTCAATTCTAGGATTGGTTCGCCATGCTGCGGTAGCGCGTTGGAGGAGTCGCTCTTCAAGACTTCGAATCTCTTTTACGCCAACCGCATCCTTGAGTTGAAAAACCAAGCCAGCTCTAATGGACTCGATTATTGCCGGGGTACCACCCTCTTCGCGATGAGTGGGGTCTGAAAGATAGAGATGGTCATCAGAGTTGACGTATGCGACAGTGCCACCGCCCGGGACAACCGGTACCGTGTTGTGAACTAAAGCTTTATTGACTACAAGAACCCCGGGAGTTCCTGGGCCTCCGACAAATTTATGTGGACTGATAAAGATGGCATCCTTATAGGAAACTTCGTCTGGATGCATTTCGATTTGTACATAAGGAGCTGCGGCCGCAAAGTCCCAGAATGATAAAGCCCCATGTTCATGCAATATTCTGGCAATTGAATAGGTGTCGCTGATTATGCCTGTGACATTGCTCGCGGCTGAGAAAGAGCCGATTTTCAATGGACGTTCTGCATATTGCGCGAGCATCTCTCGCAAATGATCTTGATCGATGTGGCCATCCGCGTCCTCGTGGATAGTTATTACGTCACAGATACTCTCGCGCCACGGTAAATCATTGCTGTGATGTTCATATGGACCGATGAAAACCACCGGTCTCTGGCCAGCAGGAATATGCGAGGAGAGTTTCCACTTACCATCAAGATCGAAAGGGATTCTTAGGTTAAGAATCCCGATCAGTTTGTCTATTGCGCCGGTGGATCCCGAGCCTGCGAAGATGACAACGTCGTTTTCGTTTGCACCAACTGCGTCATGGATGATTCTTCGAGCATCTTCGCGTAACCGAGTGGTTTGTAGGCCGGTACCGCTGGCTTCGGTGTGGGTGTTTGCGTAGCGCGGTAGAACCTCGTCTCTGATGAAATCTTCGATGAAGGTAAGGGCGCGACCGCTTGCGGTGTAATCGGCGTAAGTGATGCGTCTTGGTCCGTATGGGCCAGCCATTACTTGGTCCTCACCAATCACTGACTTACGGATTTGGCTCAGAAGGGGTTGTTCTGCGGGGGTCTGCATAATTGCCTAGGCTACTCCGTGGCATGATTGTTGAGGGCCACTAGCAGAGGCGGGAGAAAGACCTTGGGGCGTGCATCGGTTAACCCGGTTGAGGTGCTGCCGAACGTAGATTGGCTGCCAGTCGCACCTTGGATAACCATCGTCTGGGATGACCCGGTGAATTTGATGTCCTACGTAACTCATGTATTCATGGTGCTCTTTGGGTATTCACGCGAACGTGCCAATGAACTAATGCTTCAGGTGCACAATGACGGTAAAGCAGTTGTGACCTCTGGCTCTAGGGAAGAAATGGAACGCGACGTTCAAGCGCTGCACGAATATGGCTTGTGGGCCACTCTGGAGTCGGCGTACTGATGTCCTCATTTACCAAGACTGACCGAGGCCTACTTATTGAACTCAATGAAGCAGAACTCTCAATTTTGCGCGGCGCTGCGACGGAGGTTCTTCAGATAATCATTGGACGTGATTCGACCGAACTCCACGACGATCCCCTGTCGAACATGCTTGAAATCTCCACCCATGACAGATTGCCAGAGGACCCAGTCTTGGCACGGCTGTTTCCTGACGCGTATCAGGATGAGCGATTGTCGAGCGAATTTCGCAGATACACAGAGAACGCCTTACAAAGTAAAAAGTCGGGAGCGATCGATCATCTTCTATCTTCACTCCCCATTTCAGGTATTGCGCGGGTAGAGATTGCAACCGAAAAAATTGACCTCTGGATTCGTGCCATAAACGACCTGAGATTAGTTTTCGGGGTCGTCCTTTCCATTGATGAAAATTCCGATAAGCGTTTCGCCCAAATGGGGGAGGACGATCCAGATTTCTTCAGAGTCCAAATCTTCTACTGGCTTGGTGGGCTTTTGGAGAATCTGGTAGATCACTCGGCAGATTAGAATATGTTCATGCTGACAATTCAACGTGCTCTTGCCGATCAGATGATCGCTCATGCCTTGATAGATCATCCAGATGAAGCTTGCGGAGTGATTGCTGGTAACAGTGGCAGCGACGTGCCAAGTCGCCACATACCCATGTTGAATGCGGCTCGCTCTCCTACATTTTATGAATTCGATCCGGTGGATTTATTGAAGCTCTATCGTGAGATGGACTCGGCCGATGAAGAGCCCATCGTCATCTATCACTCGCATACGTCCACTGAGGCATACCCATCCCGCACAGATATTTCTTATGCAGCCGAACCCAATGCCCATTATGTGCTGATATCTACCCGCGAAGAACTTGCAGATGCACCTGAGTTTCGATCCTTTCGCATTGTTGAGGGTCAAGTTACCGAGGAAGAAGTCGTCTTCCTCGACTAGTTAAGTTGCGTAATGTCCTCGGATTAGTCAGCAGGGAATTAATTGATCTACGCTCACGGTTATGACTGCAATGAGCATCGAAGTTCGGATCCCAACGATTTTGCGTCCCTATACCGGGGGAGAACGCGCGGTTATCGCTGAAGGGGTTGACCTGGTTACCTTAATTTCCGATTTGGATCAAAAATTTCCAGGGCTAGGGGAGCGGCTGCTTGAGGATGGGCAACTGCGTCGATTCATCAATATTTACATCAACGACGAAGATGTTCGATTCTTGGGTGGTTTAGCAGCAAAGTTGAAGTCCGGCGACAGCCTGACAATTTTGCCAGCTGTTGCCGGTGGAAGTGGTGCGAGGAATTCATGACTCGGTTTGACTCGCTTGCGCACTCGGTGGGTCGAACGCCACTAGTGGGCTTGCCACATCTATCGCCGAACTCGGAGGTTCGACTTTGGGCGAAACTTGAAGATCGGAATCCAACTGGATCGATCAAGGACCGTGTTGCTCTTGCGATGGTGGAAAAAGCAGAGCGCGACGGCCTGCTTCATCCAGGATCTACGATTTTGGAACCAACAAGTGGAAACACTGGAATCTCGCTTGCGATGATTTCAAAAGTTCGTGGCTATAACTTGGTTTGTGTAATGCCAGAAAACACGAGTGCAGAGCGAACACAACTTTTGAAAATGTGGGGCGCTCAAGTTATTAGTTCTTCGGCGGCAGGCGGTTCAAACGAGGCAGTTCGGGTGGCACGGGATATTTCTGAAAAGAATCCTGATTGGGTCATGCTTTATCAATACGGAAACGAAGCGAATTCCCAGGCGCACTATGAAGGAACGGGCCCTGAAATTTACGCCGACTTACCGACGATCACTCACTTCGTAGCAGGATTAGGCACGACTGGCACGCTCATGGGTGCGGGGCGTTTCTTGCGAGAACAGATCCCATCTATTTCGATAATCGCGGCAGAACCTCGGTACGGCGAAATCGTTTATGGCTTACGGAATCTTGATGAAGGCTTTATACCTGAGCTTTACGACGAAAGTATTATCACTCGCAGGTTCTCGGTGGGGGCTCGCGATGCCGTGGCTAGGGTTCGGGATCTGCTGGATATTGAGGGCATTTTTGCGGGACTCTCGACGGGTGCAATCTTGCAGGCAGCTTTGGCTGTGGCTCGGGAGTGCATAGCGGAAGGAAAATCGGCCGATATCGCCTTCATCGTCAGCGATGCCGGTTGGAAGTATCTGTCTACTGGCGCCTATGCAGGTTCACTTGATGAAGCCGAAGACAGCTTGGATGATCAGGTCTGGGCATAGACTCTGCTGCTGTGAAGAGTACTGATGCCCCAATAGGTATTTTTGATTCTGGTGTTGGTGGATTGACGGTTGCTCGAGCGATTCTTGATCAACTACCTAATGAATCAACAATCTATTTGGGTGATACCGCAAGAGGTCCTTACGGTCCAAGACCTTTGGCCCAGGTACGCGCCTTTTCTCTTGAGGCACTTGATTACCTGGTTAGCGAAGGCGTAAAAGCTTTGGTCATCGCCTGCAATAGTGCCAGTGCCGCAATGTTGCGCGACGCTAGAGAGCGTTATGACGTTCCGGTTATCGAGGTTATTGCTCCGGCAGTGCGCCGTGCTGTGGCCGCAACTCGAAATGGACGCGTCGGAGTGATTGGAACCGTGGCCACGATCGAGTCAAAAGCTTATGACGATAGCTTCGCTGCGGCTCCGCACTTGGAAATCACTTCTGGTGCCTGTCCGGCTTTCGTAGAGTTCGTAGAGCGCGGAGAGACATCGGGTCCAGAGATTTTGGAATTGGCCAAAGAATATTTGGCGCCAATTATTGAGGCGGATGTGGATACCCTCATTCTTGGCTGCACGCACTATCCATTATTAACCGGAGTTATCTCATATGTCATGGGCGAAGGGGTAACGCTAGTTTCTAGCGCCGAAGAGACTGCAAAAGATTTATACCGGACCCTCGTCTCGACGAATGCGCTACGCGAAACATCACAAACTCCTTCGATACATCGATTCTTAGCCACAGGTGATCCCGCTCCATTTGCTGCTCTGGCTCGACGATTTCTGGGTCCCGAAGTTTCAGGCGTAATCCACGCCGATATTTAGGGCCGCTCGAGGTGAGCAACCCCGCCGCTCGACGATAGGGTTCTGGGATGACCAGACTCGATGGCCGCGCCGATAACGAACTCCGAACTATCCGCTTCACCCGCGGCTGGTCAGATCACGCTGAGGGCAGTGTTCTGGTCGAATTCGGAGCCACCAGGGTGCTTTGCACCGCTTCCTTCACCGAAGGTGTCCCACGCTGGCTAAAGGGCACAGGAACCGGGTGGGTAACCTCTGAATACGCCATGCTCCCAAGAGCCACCCATACCCGCTCTGATCGAGAAAGCGTCAAAGGCAAACTCGGCGGTCGCACCCAGGAAATTTCTAGGCTGATCGGCCGGTCCCTACGGGCGGTAATCGATACCAAGGCCTTGGGTGAAAACACCATCGTGCTCGATTGCGACGTACTCCAGGCCGACGGGGGAACTCGTACGGCTGCCATCACCGGTGCGTATGTGGCACTGGCCGATGCCATTGAGTGGGCAAGAGGCAAAGGGCTTGTCAAAGCTGGCGCCGAACCCCTAACCAGTAGCGTCGCTGCAGTAAGCGTTGGCATCATCGACGGCATTCCAAAGTTGGACCTATGTTACGAAGAAGATGTGCGTGCCGAAACTGACATGAATGTCGTCTGCACGGGCGATGGCAATTTCGTAGAGGTGCAGGGAACGGCAGAGGGTGTTCCATTTGATCGAACTCTGCTCAATCAACTACTTGATTTGGCAGTTGCCGGTTGCGCCGAATTGACAGTGTTGCAGCGCAACTCATTGGACCTTTAAATGACTACGCATCGGCTGGTTTTAGCGACGCGAAACCAGGGAAAGATTGACGAGTTACGACGGATTTTGACCGACTTAGCTGGGGCCCAAAATCAAAGTATCCAATTGGTCGGAACCGATGAGTTCGATCTTGAAGATGTTGAAGAGACCGGCGACACATTTGCCGCTAACGCGCTGATTAAAGCCCGAGCAGTGGCCGAAGCCACCGGGTTGCCTGCAGTAGCCGATGACAGTGGGCTATGTGTGGATGCACTTAATGGGATGCCTGGAATCTACTCGGCCCGTTGGTCGGGAAAACATGGCGACGATCAAGCCAATTTGGAATTGCTATTAGCTCAACTTTCTCATGTGCCTGCGGATCGACGGGGCGCACACTTTGCGTGCGCCGCCGCCCTAGTTGTCCCAGGCGTTGCCGAAATTGTCGAAGAGGGTCGAATTTATGGCCAGATAATTTCGCAACCAAAGGGCAACGGTGGCTTTGGCTACGACCCAATCTTCATGCCAGTGGGGCTCAGTACAACGATGGCAGAGCTCAAAGCCGATGAAAAAGATGCGATAAGCCATCGTGGTTTAGCTTTTAGAGCCTTAGCGCCACATGTCAGCCGACTTCTAGGCTAGAGAAATTGGTCGTCCACCGGGCCGATTACCACTAGGAATTGGATGCGGTTGCTCAGTAGGGTCTGAGTATGAGTCAACAAATCCAAACCAATATTGCAGTCCAGTTCTCCAATCGCGATCGGGTTACTTCTTTCTTTAGGCTTTTTGCGACTATCCCCGCGGCAATCTTCTTAAGTTCCTTCGCGGCTGATTCGAGCGACTCATCTCACCACTGGCAGTATGCAGCCAGTGGTCTTTTAATCGCTCCGGCTTTTTTGGCCATTGTTTTTAGAGGCAAGTACCCAACATATGTTTACGCTTTCAATCAAGCCCTGCTTGGCCTGAATACTCGAGTTTGCTCTTATCTGCTTCTGCTCGTTGATACTTACCCAACTATTGAAGCCAACGAGAGCGTGGAAGTTGGTCTGCCTGAACTCACACCAGAGCATCCCTTGAATCGAGGGTTGCCTTTAGTTAAATGGTTCTTGGCGATCCCGTTGTACATAGTTGGAACCATTTATGCTCTTTATGCGTTCTTTTTGACGATCTTCGCTTGGTTCACAATTCTCTTAACAGGTGAATATCCAAGTTGGTGTGCTCGACCTGTTGCTGGATCAATCGCGTTCTGGAATCGGGTAGCCGGATACGCCTTCTTGCTTGTGACCGATGAGTATCCGACTTTCTCACTCGAGTAATTTCAGGTTCTCAGGCGGAAAGCATTTCATCAATTAACCCCGTTACTAACTTCTGAATCTCATCTCGAATTGGACGGATACTTTCCAAGTCGGCACCAGCCGGATCGGTCAACTTCCAATCTAGGTAACGCTTGCCTGGAAAGATCGGGCAAGCATCTCCACAGCCCATGGTGATGACGACATCAGAATCTTGGACCGCTTCGCTCGTCAGTACTTTGGGCACCTCGTTAGAAATATCAATTCCAACTTCGATCATCGCCTTGACAACGATTGGGTTGATCGAATCCGCAGGAGCCGATCCGGCTGACCTAACCTCAATCTGGTCGCCCGCCAGATGTATTAGAAAGGCGGCCGCCATCTGTGAGCGACCAGCATTGTGTACGCAAACAAAGAGAACGCTAGGGCGAGATTTCAACGGATTAATCTTCCTACTGGTAGCGGTTCAACTGACAGGTATCAATATACAAAGCCAACCATGAATGAACTACGACGTGTCGGTGATCCTAAGGTGAACAAATGGATGCGATGCTCATCTGGTGTATTTACCACCACATTTTGCTCTCACAGATCTGGACGAAATCATTCGCCAGGTCGAATCCATAGGTGCCGTAGACCTAATCACGGCTAGCCAAACTGGGCCACCTCAGGCGACTCTGTTGCCAGTCATTTGGGATCGCCGGGAGTGGTCTCCAGAAAACGGAGATTTTGGTGCGTTACGCATGCACATGGCTCGTGGAAATCAACATTGGAAATCCATTGCCGACGGGACTCTCGCTTTAGCAATAGTGCATGGTCCCCAGGCGTATGTGTCGCCTAGCGCTTATGAAAGCAAACGGGAACACGGCAAGGTCGTCCCAACCTGGAATTATCTGAGTATCCATGTGGAGGGTGAGCTCTATGTCAGCAACGACGTAGAGCAGTTGCGGCACAGCGTCGATACCCTTACCGACTTTCACGAAACTAAACGAGAACACCCTTGGCACATGAGCGATGCTCCCGAGTCGTATATCGAGAGTCAACTAAGGGCGATTGTTGGGATAACGTTGAAGATCACCAAATTGAGCGGGAAAGCCAAACTAAGTCAGAACCGTCCAGGTCCAGACCGCATCGGAGTGGTGCAGGATCTTCGACAGTCAAAGGACGTTAGCGCCAACCAAATCGCGGAGTTGATGAACAAGACTTTGCTTTAGGCTTATCAGGAATCAAGTTTTAGATTTCCACTTTCATATTCACGATAGACTTTTGCGACTTTGATGGAATAGTTTTCATAGAAAGAACTGCGACCGAGGCGCTGAGCTTCTAAATGTTCGAGGTTTGATTTCCACTTGGTCACCGATTCCTCGTCCTTGAAATATGCGACTGTGATACCGATTCGAGTGTTTGGGTTTCTAGCGCTTACAAAATCAATGAAACCTGGCTGTTCCGTGACAAGTTCCGCCATTCGATTAGACCAGATTTCATAATCTTCGTTGTGTTCTATTGCAAGGGTGGAGGTGAAGATGACAGCAATATAACTTTCCATAACCGCACTCCAATACAAGGTCCAAGGCGGTGACTATATACCTTCCATGGCTCGCAGTGCGGCGATTCTTTCTTCTATGGGTGGATGTGTAGAGAAAAGGTTAGAGACACGTTTGCTATCTAGTGGAGATTCGATCCAGATATGCGCGACGGCATTTGATCGTTGTTGCACGGTAGTGGAATCGCGCGCCAAAACTTCCAATGCTCGTCGAAGCCCGACTGGATTTCTGGTGAAATCAACCGCTGTAGCGTCGGCGAGCGACTCTCGTTGACGAGATATAGCTGCCTTCAACAACATTGCAGCGATTGGGGCGAGTATCAGAACCAGTAGGGAGAACACAAGGGCGAGGGGATTTTCGTTGCTATCCCGATCGCGACGGCCGCCAAACCACATCATTCGCATTAGGACATCACTAACAATCGCGAGGGCACCGGCTGTGGTCGCGGCAACTGCGCAAACAAGAGTGTCTCTATTGGCAATGTGGGACATTTCGTGAGCGACAACACCCTGTAATTGGTCTCGGTCCATCACGCTCAGAATGCCAGTCGTAAAAGCGATTACCGAATGCTCTGGGTCCCGACCTGTTGCAAAGGCGTTGGGTGCGTCATCGACCACAACGGCGACCTTTGGCATGGGCAGGCCGCTGGCGATAACCAATTCGTGAACTAAGCCAAATAGTTTGGGATTATCGCTCTCTTGAATAATCTTTGCGCCGGTCATGAGCATTACTAATTTGTCGGCTGAATAGTAAGAACCCCAAACGGAAAACAGGGAGAACCCAACGGCTACCGGGACTATGGCGGAAGTGCCAGCACCAAAAAAAGTCAGAACTGCGTACGCGACCAGCCAGGCTAGAACTCCCAAACCAACTAAGAGAAAAATCGTCTTCCGTCGGTTGGCAGATTGAACGGCGCGAAAATTAACCATCAGAACGAAACGGTTGGAGCTTTGCGCGCTTCTGGATCGTCAATCTCATAAAACTCACGGGTTGAAATATTGGTAAAACCTGCAAAAAGATTCGTTGGAAAAGTTCCAAGAATTGTGTTCAAGGCACGCACATTATCGTTATAAAACTGACGGGCGAAGCCAACTTTGTTCTCGGTCGTGGACAACTCTTCCTGTAATGCGAGGAAGTTTGTTGACGCTTTTAGATCCGGATAATTTTCAGCCACTGCGAGCAATCCGCGAAGAGCCTGCGTCACCATGGCATCGGCTGAAGCAACTGAGGGTAAGGAGGTTGCCGAAGTTGCGGCAGCTCGAGCCTGTACGACCTTTTCAAATGTGGCGCTCTCATGAGCGGCGTACCCCTTCACCGTCTCTACGAGATTTGGGATCAGGTCTGCGCGTCGTCTGAGTTGCACTTCAATTTGAGCGAAGGCTTCATCCACGGCAATATTCAGTCTGACCAACTTGTTGTAAAGAAAGATTGCGCCTGACAGAAGCAGGGCAAGGACACCTACGAGGATCACTGTTCCATTCATGGCGTCATACTACGCCTGAGGTGAAAGACCGCGTCGCCTGATTCGTATGAAAATAGACCCTGAGCCGGCAGAGAATCTTCAACAAACCCACACCTATTGAGGAGTTTGATGGACTTCAAATTCTTTGGGTCCACGGTGGCCCAGAAATCCACAACTTGGCACGTTGAGGCCAGGTGTTCGATAAGCCAGAGCAAACCCTTTGTGGCATATCCCTTTCCAGAGTACGGGGGACTGAGCACATAGGCGACCTCAGTCGAAGTTCCAACCACAGTGGCTTGAAGTTGTCCGATCACTTCAGCGTCAAGCAGCATCGTGAAGTTGAACCACTGCTGACCGCTTTCCGGGCTTGGACCGGCCGTCAATCTTCGTATTCGAGCCAGCACTTGATCTACATCATGCGGACGAGGGAAACTCTCCATGAATTCATAGATGCTGTCGAAATCAAATGCATCAAAAGACTGCGTAGCATGTTCTTCTGCTAGAGGTTGGATTTCAAATCGCCCATTCATTCAGGCAAGCGTACTAAATCAGTGACGCCAAGATCTAGCGGAAGCGTCGCAGATTTGCCTCTGCCGCTGAACTCTCGCTGAAAGCCAATGGGCTAGCTGGAACGCCGGCGTCATGCAATGCCTCACGGTATGCCGTTAACGCTTCGCTGGTGAAACCTTGAATGGCGTAGATATCGCCCATTTCGCGCCAGGCAAAGGCGTTGACTCTAGATGGCTCCATTTCAGCAAGTATGTTTCGAGCTGCAACTAGGTTCATCGCTGATTCAACTTCATTGCCCAAACTGATCTGAGCTCGGGCTACTAGCAAGTGAGCTTCCGCGCTTTGTAGACGATCGTTAGAGGTCGAAAGTTTAGATAGAGCCAAATTCGCTCGATTCAAGGCCTCTTCAAAGTTTCCATTAAGCCATTCAACTCGAGAAAATTCTGTTTCAAGAGCGGCTCGATCTAACGTTGTTCCATAATTCTTTAATAGGTTTTCGGCCAGTAAAAGTTGTTGTTTTGCAGCTTTCGCATCAGGTGGAGTTTGACGAGTGAAGAGCCAAGAAATTGCAATTCTTAATACGCCCTCAGATCGCTCATCATCAGCTCTTGAATAAAGTCCGGCGGCGCGCTGCGCCAGCATCAATGCCTTTGTTACATCTTGATTCGCATCGGCAGTCAAACTTGCGTTCCAAAGAACCGCCGCTTGGGCTGCAGGATCAGTACGGTCATCGAAGATACTCAATGCTTGATCTGACAATTCTTGCGCCCGAATATAGTCTCCTCGAACGTAGTGAATGCCAATTGCGCTGGATAGTAACTGCGCGTAGGTGGCGCTGTTTCGCAATTCGCGCGGGAATTCATCTAAGGCCCCACTGACTAGTTCAAGTGCCTGTAAAAAGTCTCCCGACTCTTTTGCGCAGTTACTCAAGGCAATGGTCATCTCAACGGCTTCCAATGGAAGTCCGGAAGCTTTGGCGAGAGAAATGCCTTTACGCAATTCGACTGCGGCTTCTTCCAAGCGACCCAATCCTTCAAGCACACGAGCATGCATGTAACGAGTTCTCGCCGCAAACTCATGGCTTCCACCGGCATTGAGTTCCGCAAGGAGAGTTTTGAGAGCCTTTTCGGCAAATTCAAGATCACCATTTCGCAAAGCAATTTCTGCGAAGAGCAAATCTTTGCGTCGAGACTCGAGTTCTTTGACGTTAGCGCCACTCAACAGATAATCAGGCGAAGTCCCGAGGCGTTCGGCCAATTGTTCGAGCAGATCTGGCGATGGACTACGTTTTCCGGATTCGATTAAAGATATGTGACTGGCACTCATGATGCCTTGGGCTAACTCAGTCTGGGATAAACCAGCGCTGATTCGAGCCTGACGAAGTCGGGTACCGAAATCTGCTATTTCCATGGGGTTGACAATAGCATGTCATTGAGATTTACTCATCTTGTCATGAACAATGACACCAAGAAGTAAAGGCGGATTGGCACCAGCGTTAATCCGTGTCACGATGGATGTGTCGACGAACGAGGGGAAGTTTTTGAAATGACTAGAAAAGTTCTGGCAGTAGCGATGACCCTAGCCTTGGGCCTTGTACTCACCGCCAGCCCAAGCCAAGCAGCTGGGCACCGCGCGACCGCCACCATTCCACCCACCTGCTGCGTTTACTAACAGCACTGGACCCATTGCTTAGGTAATGGGTTAAAAAGAAGTAATTGAAATGTAAATCAGTTCAACAAACGGCAATGCTCGTGAGCCTTGAACCTAACGCTCAGTAGTGGGTAGTGACGCCTAGTAGTTTTTCTGGTAAAGTTCGGTTTGAGGTTCACGGAAGATAATCAGGATTTAGGGGCAAAATTATGAAGCAGTTAAACTTTCCCATTCAGCTTCTCTTAGGCATTGCTCTATGTTTGAGCATGGCCCTGCCAGCGTTAGCTCGCTAATTCGCCGACATTTAAGTTGAGCGGAACGTTAATAATCGATTGCGTTCCGTTGAGTTGTTTTGAAGAATGTTTTGTTGGAATCTAAAGTTTATGGTTGGCGATGCGAGTGGCAAGCGGATCTAGCGCATGACCGGCAGCCGGAAAACTCGCGCTACTTAGTGATTGTTTTATCCTAGAGATTAGGTCCGTGCTGGATATTCCTCTTGCGCTGGCGATCTCGGTCAGGCTTTTACCGCTTTTCAAATGAGCTTGCAGATCCGTTGGGTTCATTCCCAGTTGAGGCGCGATCGTATTGGTCGCCCGCTGCATTGCCGATCGAAAACCCGGCTGTACCGGGAAGGCCATGGCAGCGCTCGAAGTTCCAGAAATGCCACTAATTCCAGAGATGCTCACTTGACCCCCTCTCACCAGAAGACACCGAGCGAGGTTATACGCTCAGTGTCTTAGTCTATACGCTCCGAAGGCTTTTATTGGGTATTCCTGCCTGTGAGTTTCTGCCCTGTGAGCGCCCGGCCTATGGTAGTTGTAGAAACGCACCTGGTCTAGGGGTTGAGGCTTTAAATTCGAGGCGATAGTTGCCTAATTCGCAACTGGTTCTCGTTTTGACTGCTTATCTAGGTACATTTCTCGGTCTGCCGCCCGAACCAGTTCTTCAGCTTCTGGGTATTCCTCTGGCCCAGCCTGGATGACCCCGAAACTCACCTCTACTGGGCTCAAGCCCTGACTTTCCATTTCTTGGTTAAGGGCTGCCTCTAGGCGCGCACCGTATATTTCTCTGGCCTGCTCTTTGGTGCAATCCGGGAGAATTATGCACATTTCGTCGCCGCCGTACCTGAAACAGCTGTCTTCGGCTCGAGAAACTCGCAAGATTGCAGTTCCCACAGCGCGTAGAACGTCGTCACCTCGCTGATGTCCGAGGGTGTCATTTATGGTCTTAAAGTTGTCGATATCAAGGTAGACAACTGACACCGGTAAGCCATGACGTTTCGAACCTCTAAGGGTTTTCGTTAGAGATGTGAAGAGGTCACGAACATTTAGTAATCCAGTTAACGCATCAACTCTGGATAGTTCCTCAAGTTGAGCGGTACGTTCTTTCACTTTCTCTTCCAGGATGACTGCGTACCTTTCGGATCTCTCCTTGGAGGATTCAATCTCGGCAACCAGACTTCGGATGTAGGTCTCAAAAATCAAAGTCACATCGAAGAGGAAGAGCCTTTCTAGGGCTTCGAGAGCTCTTTTCAAATCTGTTTCTTGGGTGAAGCTCTTGTCTAATTGTTCATTGAGTAAAGTCTTTAGGGTCCCGACTGCGGAAAGATATAACTTTGGTTCTACCCCGATGCGTTTATGGACGAGTCCAATCCTCAATCGATTATTAACATATTCCATGTCGTATACGCCGCTGAATAGATCCAGTATGTATTGGCGCTGTGCCGCTTTGAGTCGGCCCAAGGTGTCCGCGTCGCCAATCAGTAAGGCGATTTCAGGTATTGCCGTCTGTAATTCATAAAAACGGGCCACCAAAGCGTCTATTTCTGACTCGATATACGGTCGGCATTTTCGAAGAATTCGGGCGTCTGAATCAGTTATTGCAAGCAAGATTTTGCGATTCGCGATCTCAAATTCGGTAATTCTCATTTGTTCCAGCAAGGTGCGCTCGGTTTGGCTCATGCCCGCGCCCCCTTAAGTCAATTTATGGTACCTGCGGTTCTATAAAAAGCAACCCTAAATCAAGTTCACTCTTGGCCAAGTACCCAAAGTAGGACTGCTCCGAGGCCAAGAAGTATCGAACTTTCAGCATCCTGTTCCCTATGACTATTTGGGAATTTACTACTGAGAGATTCCAGCATCATTTCTCTTGCTTGGGCCAGGGCGAGAGCGGGATCAACCAGCAACGAGGTGTACTTCATGTCACCAGCGACACGAAGAAAAGTGGAACTTTCAGAACGTACGAGTGGAAGTATCTTTTTATTGAAGGAGCGAGCACTCTCAACTTCTTGTGCAACCCGTGGCGAACTCTCTGCTTCACAGCTCCAAAGGAGAAGGAATAGATCGCAACTTTCGATTTCGGAGGTTATGTCTTTCGCGAGTAACGGTATTGCATCTTTGGCGACGAAAGCAGTTACACCAGTACCAGAAAGCGACTGATGTAGCACAGGAACATTTCGCAGATACTGAGTTGAATGGCTAATGAAGACCTTGAACATCAGCTCTGCCTCTCCGTTGCACAGACCCAAGGGTTGGTCGCGGGTCATTATGTGAAAGTTTATGGGGCAAAGACAGAACCGCAACCTAAAACCTTTCCCTCCAGAGTCAAAATGTTAGGATTCCGAGATGTCGAGCGAACTCAACCCTCGACTAATCTCACGGGCCCGCCTTGCGGTCACTCTCACATTTGTTTCAAATGGGCTTGCCGTCGGAGCGTTTGTAGCACGGCTTCCAGACGTTAAATCGCACTTGGCACTGAGCAACTCAAGTTTGGGAACCGCACTTTTGGCCTGGTCTATCGGAGTTGTGGCCGCCTTAGGGCCATCGGGAAAATTCTGTACTAAATATGGCAGTGCCCCGATGGTGCTTATCGGAAGCTTTGGTTTAGTTATCTCATATCCACTGCTCGGACTGATATTGAATCTCAGTTGGTTTTGTGTCTCATTATTTGTCTTTGGATTTTCACTTGCCTTCCAAGATGTCGCGATGAACAGTCATGCGGTGACGCTTGAAGGAAAATCAGGACGCCGAATGATGAGTGTGTTTCACGCGCTCTTCTCGGTAGGAGGATTCGCAGGAGGTGTGATAGGTGGAGTCTTCGCCCAAATCGGTGTTGGCTTTTTGACACAAACTGTTTTCGTCGCCGGCATTATTCTGGCGATAGCAATTTCAATGCGAACCCGCTGGCTTCCTGCTGCAAGTGATATTCATGAAATCACTGGCGAGGTCAGAGTGAAACGTCCAACACTCCTTTGGATTCTAGGTCTTTTTGGATTATGTGCAGCCATTGGCGAAGGTTCTGCCGGAGATTGGGGGGCAATTCTGGCTCGGGAGACTTTCATGGCTTCCCCATTTGTTTCAGCGATTCCCTATGTTGCATTCTCGACTACGATGGTGATCGGAAGATTCTCTGGTGATCGCCTTGCAAATAAATTTGGAGTTGCTAGAGCCATTTCAGGGGGAGGACTTGTTGCCGGGATTGGCCTTGCAGTTGGTCTTGTAATCGGAACTAGTTACGGCGTGATTTTCGGATGGCTATTTTTGGGACTTGGACTTTCCTTTATTATTCCTCTGCTTTTCGGAACGGCTGGAAAACTTGCAGTAACAAAATTCAAGGGACAGATTGCACCATCTCAGGCGGTTGCGATGGTTTCCGGTATTACTTACGTTGGCTTTATTATCGGGCCACCGTTATTAGGTTTTGTGGCTGATGCAATTGGCCTTCGGTGGGCAATGTTTCTGCCTGCGGTCTTGGCATTGCTACTAATTGTCAGTGCCAAATACGCTAAAACCGACTGATATTTCTGGTGCGGGAGGCGGGACTTGAACCCGCACGTCCGAAGACACAGGTTCCTAAGACCTGCGTGTCTGCCATTCCACCACTCCCGCTTACGGTCATAGGGTAACGTGCGGAAGCGTGAGTTCCGAACCGAGTGAAAAACTGCCCATCAGAATGCTCCATGATCGAGTCTTGGTCTCGACCGAAACCGGGGAGGGCGAGCGCAAAAGTACTGGCGGAATCCTAATTCCGGCCACAGCTGAGATTGGAAAGCGCTTGGCTTGGGCCGGCGTGGTAGCGATCGGGCCTTTGGTTCGAAGCGTCGAGATCGGTGATCGAGTGCTTTTTGACCCGGAGGAACGTGGGGAAGTGGAGATTCAATCCAGAGCGTATGTACTCCTGAGAGAGCGCGATATTCACGCTGTGGCTTCTCCTCGATTGAGTGACGCCCAAAATACTGGCCTGTATCTTTAGCTCATGATGCGTGCCATTCAGATCGATCGCTTTGGTGGACCCGAGGTCCTGCAAATCAAGGACCTGCCTGAACCCGTTCCGACCCAGGATCAGGTTCTGATTGAGGTGACTGCGGCTGGCATCAATTACGCAGACACTCATCAGGCTGAAAACTCCTATTTAGCTGCCCAAACTTTGCCTTTCATCCCAGGGCTAGAGGTGGTCGGGTTGACCAGTTCCGGGCAACGGGTTGTCGCACTAGTTGGAGGCGGGGGATATGCCACCAAAGTAGCTGCCCACCGAGGGCTCATTTTTCCTGTCCCGGACGGGATCAGTGATGGAGCTGCGCTTTCTTTAGTTCTTCAAGGGACAACCGCGTGGCACCTATTGCATACGAGTGCTCACGTTAAGGCTGGCGAAACAGTCGTGGTTCATGCGGCGGCTGGCGGAGTGGGAACCATCGCCGTTCAGTTGGCAAAACATTTGGGTGCTTACGTCATCGCATCGGCATCAACCCAAGAAAAAAGAGAGCTCGCGCTTTCGCTTGGTGCTGATATTGCAATAGATGCCAAAACGCCAGATTTAAAGGAAGCCATCAAAGAAGCTAATCATGGTAAGGAGGTCGACGTAGTTCTAGAGATGGTCGGCGGAAGCACATTTGACGCAAGCCTCGCGACGTTGGCCCCATTTGGTCGTTTGATCACCTTCGGAATGGCCTCTCGAACTGCCCCCAAACCAATCGAATCTGGCTCACTTATGGTTTCTTCGCGCGGGGTTATTGGATTCTGGCTCAAGCACTGCATACAAGAGGCAGCCACGATGCTTCACCCCCAGATGGTTGAACTTTTTGACCTGACTGCGCAGGGCATTATTAAACCTGTGGTTGGAAAGTCATATCCATTGACTCAGGCAAGGCAAGCACATGAAGATCTACTGGCTAGGAACTCAATGGGAAAACTCGTTCTGCTGCCAACTATTTAGGTTAAATAAATATGAGGCCGCTGCGAGTGCAACGGCCTCATATTTAATTCAATCTCACTGGCGTTTGGTGTACCACTGCTTCCAGATAAGACGGTGTACTGGGATTAAGTATGGAAGTCTGCGAACCCCTGGAATAAGCGGGATGCACAAGAACCCAATACTTAGCAGACCCATTAGCGCCATAACCTGAGCATCAGCATTTTCCGAAGACTTGAACGGCTCAATTTGGTACCAGAACGAGAAGAGCCAGAGCCAAGATTGACCTGGGTAGGAACCGGTCTCATTCATCATGCCCCATTGGCCGCCTTCAAGATGTAGCGACGCGGCTTTCTCAGCGAAGTACCCTTCACTGTCAGCCAAGAAAAGCATTGGCTTGGTGAAGTCCGTTGGTAGTGGGGTCTGACTGGTCGCTAGCGCTCCATCAAGAGCGCCGCTACCGGCCATGCCAACCAAAGCGGTGATCATGGTGGGCACTGGCCCAAATTGTCCACTTGAGTCAGGGACGCTGGTGGCGCCTTCTGCCTTTGTGAGTGCTTCTTGGTAGTCAGTAGCCCATTTGACTTGCTGGTCGGAGCCAGCTGCTCGCCATTGCGCAAGGGCAGAGTCAACAGTTGAGTCATTCAGCATCGCTAGCGGATTCACTACGAAACTAGTAGCTGAATCGTTAGGAATATGAATACCAACCCACTTTTGAATCTTAAGTGGTCCAAGCGACTGACCTTCTGCCGCATTGTTGTATGGCGGTCCGTAGCCAGCTGAAGTAGTTGTTCCAGCTAGTTCTCCGGCAGCAGTTACGGCAAAGTCGCCCGGAGTAGCTTTGACCCAAGATTGCACTGTTAATGCTTTCTCATCTGGCGAACTAAATAGTGCGGCAAGCGAGAGGGCAAGTACTGCAACAACTACGAAGGCAACGACAATCTCTTTCACTAGATCGTATGGACGTGTTGGACCGCTCCACTTGGCTACATCGATTGGGCGTTCTTTTGACAATCTGTTACTCATAACGAACTCCCTTCATCGATTGGCGGCACAACTCCGAAACGTCGGACCAGAATTACGTGCCAAGCGACGATGGCGCCGAGTGCGAGCGGAAGCAAAGCGACGTGAAGAAGAATCGCCTGTCCGGTATTCAAAGTATTAAAGAAAGCACCAATTCCCATCGAATTGAATCCATCTTTACCCTCTGAAGCGATCCATTGTGAATCAAAATTGGTTTGGATTAGATATCCAGTAAAGGCAGTAATGATTGACGCCAAAAACGCGACCCCACCACTTACCCAAGTGGCCAGTCTGCGACCACGCCATGCAGCCATCCAGAACTTTCCCCAGAGATGGACGACCATGAAGACGAAGAAGAGTTCAACGCTCCATAGGTGCACAGAGTTTACGTAATGTCCGACCGCTGAGATATGCCACCAAGAGGGACCCTCAAGAGTTAGCACCAAACCGGACAGAATCAGCATTACAAGGGCTGCCAACGTTCCTACTCCGAAAACATAAATCCAGGAAGTCACGTAAGCCGGTTGAGTGTCTGGAAGAATATCTTCCACTTTAAATTGTTCGAGTGTTGCTTTGCGAGTTCGAATAGTCCATGACTTTGTCGGAGTACTCATAATTACTCCGAATCGTCGTGGTTAGGGAATGGGAGTATTAGCGCAGCACCAAAAAGCCCAAAGATCACAAAAATAACTACCAAGTTACCGATAGATATAGATAGTGGTCCAAAGGATAGGTATTGAGCTGGTCCATTCAAATCGAAGGCCATATTCATATGTATCCACCTTTGAGTTGCTAATTCCAGTATTTCTACCCGTCACATTACGCCTCTGAGTCTTTCTTAGTAATGATTTTCAATGTGGGAAAGGCAACTAATCTAAATTCGTGATCAGGCATCAAGCCTTATTACGTTACAAAGCCGTTTCATAAACAGGTTTAGCTGCCAGGCCGTGTCATGCTGGATTCTCAAATAGTTACAACCAGTAAAAAGACATTACGTTGAGTGAGGGAGTGTGGGGTAGTGTCGAAAATCGAGGATTTCAATAACGCGCTCGGCTCGAAAATTACCGGAGCCGTTGGCACTATGTGGTGCGCCTATGCTTTTGCAATTATCGCCCTGCTTTCCCTGCCTGCCGCCATTGCCTCTCATAGCCTGCTGGTAATCATTTCTTGGATCGCCCAGACCTTTCTGCAATTGGTTTTGCTATCAATCATCATGGTTGGACAGTCAGTTGCGTCAGCCAGCGTCGAGCAGAAGATAAATGAGACGCATACGGCGAGTTTGGCCGAATTTGAATTAGCCAAAGAAGCCCGTTTGATCGCGGCAGAGGAGATCAGCGATTTGAAGGCGATTATGGCTGCGGTTCACGCCAAATTTGATGAACTAACTCCAGAAAATTAGTGGTAGGTATACAGTACGTATGTTGTTCCTGCTGGTAAAGATCTTGCTTTCAATGGCTGTAGTTGGCGCTGCAACTTTGGTACAGCAGCGGTACGGTCATCGAGCTAGTGGCTTTCTAGTGGGGTTGCCGATTACTACTGCGCCGTATCTGTTATTGGTGGCGCTGCAGCATGGCGAAGAATTTACTGCGCATTCAGCTCAGGGCGTTTTACAGGGACAGATCGCCTTGGTCCTATTTCTGATTGCGTACGGGCATGCACCAGAACGGTGGCCCTGGTGGCTCACGCTCAGTGCGGCTACTGGGCTCTGCCTACTTGTCACAATTGGAATTTCGCAGTTTCTTTTTCCACCGCTTGCCACTTTTCCAGTCTTGGCTGCCATCTGGGTGTTGGCGATAAAAACTTGGCCGAGTACGCCACGAGCGAGATCTCTTGTTGAGCACGCCTCGTGGGAGTTACCAGCACGCCTTCTGGTCACGTTAACGATCTTGGTTGGGCTCACTGAAATTGCGCCAAGACTGGGTGCGACTCTTGCCGGAGGTCTTGCAACCTTGCCGGTAATTTCAATAGTTCTTTGCGGAGCAACTCACCGACAGTTTGGTCTTGACGGACCACGTCAGTTTCTTCGAGGGCTGCTGATTTCCTTGCCTGGGTCCAGTTCGTTTTCACTTGTGGTCGCCTTGCTAGTGCCAATGATGAACCAATTTGCAGCACTTGTAATCGCACTTGGTATCACTCTTGCCGTCGCATTCTGGCAGGCAGTCCATCGATAAGCGAAGGAAGATCGTCGGGACAAAAAAGAGGCTGCACTCGTCAATGATCTGACGGGCACAGCCTCTTTTTGGAATATTTTTAAAGTGGTGTTACGTAAGCACCGG